>Ga0315276_10000202_pt1 | contig 49381 bp, 37 predicted proteins | sample YL17G05_0_MG_FD_204542 | JGI IMG/M metagenome (GOLD analysis project Ga0315276, IMG submission 204542) | Sediment microbial communities from Yellowstone Lake, YNP, Wyoming, USA - YL17G05_0 | ecosystem: Environmental > Aquatic > Freshwater > Lake > Sediment | place: USA: Wyoming | collected...
TTTGAAGACTGATACGACTAAGAGAGTGTAGAATGTCACAGCATCACAAATTCAAGTTCAGCATAACTGTCCGTACTAACGAATTGGTAGTGGTGCATTGCCTACGGGCAATTAGCCAATACTCGCAATGTAGAGTCAATTCAAGAATACCCTGGAGTAACACAAAGAGGTCAGATTGGGAAAGAGCAGATAACTGTGTCACCTTTAGGTTTACCTCACCCAAGTATAGGGAAGTCTTTGTCTCTGAAGTCACTCGACTATTGCCTTCTGAGCTGTGGGAAGAAGTCAGCCGGAGTAACGATGATCCTGCGAGTCCTGCGAGCTAATCCCCCATGCCCATTCGCCACCACGCCTCAATCCCAAGCCTGATTATCGCGCCGCATGCCCCTAAGTTCACCCAGTTCATGAAGGTGAAAGCCGGGGAGATTGTCACGGTCGGCAAAGAGGACGACGAATACCCCGGCTGGCTCTGGTGCACCGATTCCCACGGTATTTCCAACTGGGTGCCAAAAGAGTTCTTGAAGATCATCGACAGGCCGAAACCGCAGGGGCTTCAACCTACCGACAGCTCGAAAGAAATCACCCTGAGCGAAGTCGAAGGGCGCGCCGAATTCCTTGTCGATTACGATGCCACCGAACTCCCCGTTCAGGTCGGCGAAACCGTGACCGTATACGGTGAGCAATCCGGATGGCTTTGGTGCCTGACCGCCTCTGGCAAATGGGGATGGGTGCCCAAAGAGTGCGTAGCGCGGTAGGCGCGTGTCAAGCGCGGGAGCGCGCTCGCAAGTTGCGTCAGGTGTTGACTCCGCGCTTAGCGGAGTTGTCACCTGACGCTTCAGCTTTTTCGTACTGCAGTTAGCGTCACGTCACGCCCTCCGACTGGCGTCTGAGTGCAAGACGCGACGCAACCTCCTCTCCCCTTCTCCTCGTTGGGGAGAAGGTGCCCCGAAGGGGCGGATGAGGGGCGAATTCGGTACCACACCTGAAAGGTGTGCTACTGCTTCACTCCCGGCAGCTTCGTAGGTCAGGAACCTCGTGTTCCTGACGTTTTCAAGTTGTCAGGACCGCAAGGGTCCTGACCTACAAGTACTCACACAGTAGGACACGCGTGTCCTACTGCTGCACCACCGGAAGATCCCGCTCAATCGGCGTATCCTCCCGGAACCCGAGTGCGTAGTCGGCCTGCATCAGCGTGTGAATCTCGCGGGTTCCCTCATATATCGAGGCCCCCTTCGAGTTGCGATAGAACCGCTCAACCGGATATTCGTCGGAGAACCCGTATGCTCCAAACACCTGCACCGCATTCGCCGCCGAAGCCTCCGCCTCCCGGCACGCAATCCATTTCGCCAGCGAGGTTGCCTTGGTGGACCGCTTCCCATGATTCTTCAGCCATCCCGCCTTCAGCCACAGATAACTGCTGTACTCGTATCCGGCTTCCATGTTGGCGATCATCTGTTTCACCAACTGATGTTCCCCAATGCGCTGCTGGAAAGTCGTCCGTTCGAGCGAGTATTTCACGCAGGCGTCGCGGCAGGCGCGAATCAACCCGCACGATCCGGCCGCCACCGTGTACCGCCCCTGATCGAGACAGAACATGGCAATCTTGAACCCGGCCCCTTCTTTGTAGACCAGATTCTCAGCCGGGACTTTTACATCCTGAAACGATATGTAGCCGGTGTTCCCTGCCCGCACGCCCAGCTTGCCGTGAATCGACCCGGTCGTAAGCCCCGGATACCCGCGTTCCACAATGAATGCCGAGATACCGCTGTGGTCGCGGGCTTTCTTCTTCGCCAGGTCAGTCCACGCGAATACAAGGAAGTAGTCGGCGACATCCGCCAGCGAAATCCACATCTTCTCGCCGTTCAAAATGTAATGGTTCCCGCTCTTGACGGCGGTTGTCTGAATCCCGACCACATCGGACCCGGCGGCCGGTTCGGTCAGTCCGAAAGTACACAGCTTCTCCCCTTTCGCTGCCGGAGTCAGGTATTTCTGCTTTTGCGCTTCATTGCCGAATGTCAACAGCGGCAGCGAATACAGTCCGATATGCACCGACAGAATCACGCGCGCCGACGTGTCCCCGTACTCCATCTCCTCCGACGCCAGACCGAGCGAGATGTAATCCATCCCCAGTCCGCCGTACTGCTCCGGAATACAGAACCCGAGCAGGTTGGCATCCCGCATCGCCGGAATCAAATCCGGATTGAGTTTTTGCGCCCGGTCGTATTCCGCAATTTTGGGAAGGACAACCTTGCTTGCCACATCGCGCGCCATATCGCGGACCGCCAGTTGGTTTTCGGTAAACGAAAAGTCTATCATGGTAGTCTCCGTTTGTCTCTTCCAGCCCCCGGTAATTCGTTGGCTTATATACGCAACAGTAACAGCAAAGTCAAACCGGAGTTCACAGATTTCATCCGTTTTTGAACCGTTGATAATTGCCCGCGTTGCTCAGATTAGCTATATTCGAGCGCCCTTATATAAGGCAAATCGTTATGAGTGAGCCGACCTCAGCCAAAGCCGACATCGTTCCGTACACCAGTGAATTCTCATCGGTCGTCCGTTCCTGGATAGACTCCGAGGAAACGCTTTACTACCTCTGCCGTGGCAAGGAATTCCCGCCTTCGGAAGACCTTGTCGACAGTTGGCAGCGCCCCGATGTTACCTCGTTTCTATTGTTTGCCGAACGGAAACCGGTGGCGTACGGCGAACTGTGGCCGCGACCGGCCGAGCGGGCGGTTGAGATTGCGCACTTGATAGTTGATCCGTACAAGCGCGCGCAAGGGTTCGGCACTAAACTGTTACAGCTTCTCTATCAGCAGGCAGCGGTGCGGCGCGATGTTGGTCGCGTGGTTGTGAATCTCTACAACGACAGCGAAATTGCGCTGGGCTGTTATCTGAAAGCCGGATTTGAGTTGACCGGCACCGCCACCCACACAATGGGACTCCGTATGGCGCGGCTGGTAAAGTGAGAAGCGACATTCATTGTATAGAGGAAGCTGAATGATCAAGAATATTGGTATTGTCGGATTCGGGCAGATGGGGTCGGGGATCGCACAGGTAACGGCGGCGGCCGGGTATCCGGTGCTCGCGATGGATATGTCAGACCAGATGTTCAAACGCGGACTCGGATATATCACCAAATCGCTCGACAAGGCAATCGAGAAAGGTAAAGCCGATGCAGTTCAGAAGGATAAAGTCCTCGGCAATATCAAACAGGCGACATCGCTCAAAGAGTTCGCTGACTGCGATATCGTGATCGAAGCAGTGATTGAGAACATCGATATCAAGAAGCAGATATTCAAGGAACTCGACACGGTTTGTAAGGCGGAAAGCATTCTGGCCTCCAATACATCCTCGTTGTCAATCGGCGACATGGCTACCGTCACCAACCGCCGCGACCGGTTTGTCGGTCTGCATTTCTTCAACCCGGTACCGGTGATGAAACTGTGCGAAGTTGTCAGAACAATTGACACTTCGGACGGTGCATTCAAAGCCGCTTTCTCGTTTGCCGAATCGGTCGGCAAGAGTTGTATCACCGCCAAAGATTCCCCCGGCTACGTAGTGAATGTGCTGCTCGTGCCGTATCTGCTTGACGCTATACGCCAGTACGAGCGGGGGGTGGCGACGCGCGAAGATATCGACACCGGCATGATGCTCGGCTGTGGGCATCCGATGGGTCCGCTCACCCTGACCGATTTCATCGGACTGGATACCATCCTGTATATCGCGGATATCATGTTCGAGGAATTCAAGGATTCGCACTACTCCGCCCCGCCGCTCCTACGCCGTATGGTGAACACCGGATATCTTGGCAAGAAGGCCGGCCGCGGCTTTTATGCGTACGACAAGAAGTAAACTCGCTTGAGATAAAGGATAACGACTATGACGGAATACAAGAACCTACTGGTGGAAAAGAAGGGGTCGATCCTGATTGTGAAGGTCAATCGGGAGCGCTCCCTCAACGCCCTTAACAAAGAAACGGTGGCTGAACTCCAGCAGTTGTTCAGTTTTCATTGGACCGATGATTCGGTGCTGTGTGTTCTCCTCACCGGCGCCGGCGAAAAATCGTTTGTGGCCGGGGCCGATATCCCCGAGCTGGCTGATCTCGATGTCCGCTCCGGTGCGGATCTGTCGGCGAAGGGATTGTATCTCATGAAAACGATACAAAATTTCCCAAAGCCGGTGATTGCCGTGATTAACGGTTTCGCTCTTGGCGGCGGGTGCGAGATCGCGATGGCGTGTGATATCCGACTCGCGTCGGAAAAGGCCAAACTCGGGCAGCCGGAAGTAAATCTCGGCATTATCCCCGGCTACGGCGGAACCCAGCGCCTGCCGCGACTGGTCGGGCGCGGCAAAGCAATGCAGATCATTCTTACCGGCGATATCATTTCCGCGCAGGAGGCATATCGTATCGGTCTGGTTGACGAAATCTATCCCCCTGATCAACTCTGGGAGAAAGCGTTGGCTATGGCCGAGACAATCTGCTCACGCGCCCCGCTGGCTATTGCAGCAGCCAAGGAGTGTATCCACCGAGGGTTGGATATCAATCTCACGGCCGGGTGTGATCTGGAAAAAGCTACTTTTGCCACTACTTGCGGCTCGGGCGACAAAAACGAAGGGATGGAGGCGTTTCTGGAGAAGCGCAAGCCGAAATTCAGCGGCCACTGAGAAATGTACAAGTATATGTAACTGTTCCGGCAGGTCTTGCGGTCCCATACCGCGGGGCTGCGTGACCTGCCGGCAAACCAACGCTCTGTTCCAACAGCAAATCCTATCCAAAGCTCCGATCGCGTCCGAGTTCGTGCCGGATCAGGGCGATCTGACCGCAATGGTAGAAATCATGCCCGCACAGGAAAAGGACGGCATTGAGCGGTGAATCCTCCCATGTCCCGGAGATCTGACGCTTGGTCAACAGCTGATCCTCGGCAATTCTCTCTATCTGAGCCAACACCTGCTTCTGGAAATCATACAGTGTCGTACGGAGCTGCTCTATCGGCGGGAAATGCTTCTGCTTGTCCGGCGGCTCCGCGCCACGGCCGAACAGCTTGTCCCATCCTTCCGGCGGCTGTATGTTCGCACCGAGCGCTCTCCCAGCCAGAATGGCCGTGAACACCAGATGACCGGTTTGCCACTTGATATGGTTTGGACTGGAGCCGATCGTCCGCATCGACTCTTCTTCCTTGATATCGTCGATCACCTTCATGATGATTTGGTGCATCGCCTCAACCTGATGTCTCAGGATATCCTTCGGTGTGACTGCCATGAATTCCTCCAACGGAAGAGTTTGTAGGTCAGGAACCTCGCGTTCCTGACGCCGGTACTAGTTCATTTCACCAATGAGCCGAATTCCCTCAAGTGTAAGAATCGGCTCGATCAGCCTGATATGTCGCGAGTATTTTTCGATACCGTCAGCCAATCCGCCGGTCGCGATCACCCTGGCATTGGTAAATCCGGCTTCGGCAATGATCTTCTCGATCAAATAATCAACCTGCCCGACGGTACCGTAAAACAGCCCTGACTTGAGCGCCCCTGCGGTGGATCGGCCAATTACCCGGTCCGGCGGCTCGATTCGCACTTCAAACAGCCGCGCTGCTTTGCGAGCTAGTTCGGTCATCGATGTTTCCGGTCCCGGAATCAGCACGCCGCCGAGGTAATTGCCTGAGACATCGACCACATCGAAATTCGTGGTTGTCCCGAAATCCACCACTATCACCGGCCCGCCGAATTTCTGAAACGCCGCCACCCCGTTGGCGATCCGGTCAGCGCCGAGTTGGTCCGGCTGGTCGATTGTAATCTTGATTGGCAGCTTGACGTGGTCGGACACAAACACCGGAATACAGCCAAACCACTTCTTTGCGGTCCGCTCGAATACCGGTGTCAACGGCGGAACCACCGATGCGATCGTCACGCGATCGATTTCCTCGTTGGCAATCTTCATTCGCTCGAGCAGCCCGGTGATAAAGAACCCGGCCTCATCGGATGTCATTGTCCGATTGGACGCCACGCGGAAATGATCCTTGAGGGTTGCCCCTTTGAACACCCCGACTACGGTGTTGGTGTTGCCGATGTCGATGGCGAGATGCATAGTCAGAATATACTCCCAGGACAGAGCCTTCGTCAACCCGGATACGGTGTCTGGCCCGCTTGCTGCGCCAGCCAATGGTTGATCTTCTCGGCCGATGTGTAGGCGTCCCAGATACCGTAAACAAATAGAATAGGCGTAGTAATGAACCCGATTAATACAAACATCAGCACCCATGAGAAGCCGTACACGATCATGAACAGGATTCCCTTGGCCAACTGACCGTTGTAGATCTGCCCCAAGCCCATCCAAAAGAATGACAGCACTGCTGCCAGACCGGGGTTTTTGTAGAACACGGGAGGGTTCTGTTGCATGGTAGTTCCCTTCGCTATGATTCTGCCTGACTATCGGCTAAGATGCTGATTTAGCACTGCCGCTGGCAACTTCTTTCTTCCATACGCCAATTGAGCATTCAAAGTTGCCTGCGTATATTACAGTCATGGATCCCATGCACCCCACCTACCGGCTCGGCCCGGAATTCGATAAGAAACTCACGGCGTTCGTCCACGCGTTGCTGTCCTCCGGATGGGACGTGTTTGGGGAGGAGTTCGCCCGAGTTGAATCGTTTGTAACCAACGCGAAACAGGATTGCCGGGAGCGGGACGATCACCGGCTCCGCCGTACCGAAAAACAAGTCTACCTGCTTGAAGCGATCTCGTACAAACTCTACGACGAACTCAACCGCGAAACCTTCAATCACACCAAAGACACCTTAATAATTATGCCGGATTGCCTGAGCCTGCACAATCCCGACTGCCTGAAGGATGACCGGAAATGGGGCGACGTCTGTCTTCAGTGCACTCCCGACTGCCAAGCAAACGAGATCATGGTGATTGCGGAACGGTATCGTGCAACGGTGGTGTTCTCCAAGCGAAAGATGGAAGAACAGATTAATCACTTCGCAGCGAAATCAGATAACCTCGGGATCATTGGCGTGGCCTGCTTGCTGATGTTGGCCAACGGTATGCGGACGGCGATGGATGAAGGAATTCCGGTCCGGGGAGTGCCGCTTGGATTCACCGGATGCGAGCATTGGAATGACCAGCCGTTTGCGTCTTCGTTTGCAATTGCCCAACTTGAAGCGATTTTGAAGGAGAAACATGAGCACCAGCATTAGGCGTCTCAGTATCGCTGACTATGATGAAATCCTCCGACTCTGGTCATTGGCCGGGTTACCCCACAAACCGCTCGGACGCGACAGTAAAGAGAGTATGACCAGAGAGATGGCGTTGCCGCAGTGCCAGTATTTTGGGCTGTTTGATCATGACGAAATGATCGGAGTGATCATCGCCAACTATGACGGCCGTCGCGGGTGGTTGAATCGTTTGGCAATTCATCCGGACCGACGAGGCATCGGACTTGCGGGCAGGCTCATTCGAGAAGCTGAACTGTTTCTTGAGGAACAGGGCGCCGTTGTTACCTGCGGCCTGATTGGCGAATTGAATACGCCATCTATGGCCTGTTTCGAGAAAGCAGGTTACACCTGCGAATCCAGTTTCAAGTACTTTACCAAGCGAAAATCAAAACTGTCGTAGGGACAGAATCGAATAGAAGAGAGAGATCGCAAGCCTGCTACATCATGTCATTCGGGTCTACATCGACGACTGTTCTTACCGTTGACGGCAGTTTGAATCGTGCCTCACGCCGCTCCCAGTCGCTCAGCATCCGCACGAGCTTGGTCATCTGTCTGGTCTTTATGAGTATGTGTCTCCGAAACATTCGCTTGAGGTGATACATCGGGCACGGCGCCGGACCAAGCACAGAGGCCTTTAGACCGGAGTTGCGGATTTCCTCGCGAAGGCAAGCGGCCAGTTGCTGTGCAGCTTGCTCGAGCTTCTCGGCATCAGCCGCGGCCAGAGTAACATTGACAAGCCGCGTGAATGGCGGATACTCGCTGTCCCGACGCGATGCAATTTCCCGGGCGTAGAACGCCTCGTAATCCTGCCTGGCCGCATCAACAATGTGTGGACTTTCGGGAGAAAATGTTTGTATGAGCACCTCCCCTTTCTTGTCGGCGCGACCGGAGCGTCCGGCTACCTGTAGCAGTCGCGCAAAGGTCTTCTCAGCCGACCGAAAATCCGGTAGCTCGGTGCCGAGATCGGCAGAGAGCACCCCCACTAACGAGACATCCGGCATATCAAGCCCTTTGGTCACCATTTGCGTTCCCAGCAGAATCTGATGCTCCCGCCGGGCGAAGGAATCGAGAATGCGATGAGCGTTCTGGCGGCCGGATGATGAGTCCGAATCAAGTCTGATTGATGATACTCCCGGAAACAGCCGTGGCACCGCCTCTTCCACTTTCTGCGTTCCGGCACCCGGAAACAGCAGTGACCGCGATGCACACTGCTCACACACGTCATAATTGGTCCGCACAAACCCGCAGTAATGACAGACCAGTTTGCGTCCGGCCTTGTGATAGGTCAGGCCAAGTTTGCAGGAAGGGCACTCCGGAAAATGGCCGCAGTCACCACACTTCAATACCGTAGAGTACCCGCGTCGATTCAAGAAGAGAATTGTCTGCTCCCCCGCTGCGATGCGCTGGTCCACTGCTTTCTTGAGCGGAAGCGAGACGAAGGGGAGGTCCCCTCGCACGGCATGATCACGCATATCGACAACCCGAACATCCGGCAGCACCGCCGCACCGGGACGCTGGGTCAGTTGGAGCAGAGTGTACCGGCCGGCTACTGCCTGATGATAGGATTCAATCGACGGAGACGCCGACCCCAGCAGTACAGGAATGTCATTGAACTTGCCGCGCATGATAGCACAGTCCCGTCCGTGAAACCGCGGCGCGGGATCGTCCTGCTTATACGAACCATCATGCTCTTCATCCACAATGATCAGCCCGAGTTTCGAAACCGGCGCGAATAGTGCAGAGCGCGGACCAATGACGATCTGAAACTTGCCTGATTCAATCCCTTGCCAGCTATTGAATCGTTCCCGCTCGGTCATGCCGGAATGAAGCACCGTGACCGCGTCTCCAAAGAATCCTCTGAAATAGGCGAGGGTGGCGCCGCTGAGAGCAATCTCAGGTGTCAGCACGAGCACACTGCGGCCGCCCTCGATTACCTTGCGTGCCAAGTGGCAGTAAACAATCGTCTTGCCGGAGCCGGTGATACCGTGAAGCAGAAATGTCTTAAACCCGCCGTTCAAGGCATCACTCACCGTCTGGACTACGACTTTTTGCTCAGCATTGAGTTCAATATTGGCAACATCCGGTCTCCCCTTGATGAAATGGAGGGCCGGTTGTTCCTCCGCCGGCATCGGTTCGATCATCTGCCGACGGATGGCTTTGCGAATGAGATAGTCACTCCAGCCAAGCAGCTTGAGATCGGCGCGCGACCTGATGCCACTGAACGGCTCCATCTTCTTGCTTCTGCCAATCAGATCGGCGATCCCTTCCGCGCTGACGAGTCGATAGCCGACAATGCGTTGCGCCGTCTCCTGATCTCCTCCGACCCACTCCTCAACTATCCAGCCGTCGGCAATGAGCTTGCGTATTGTGCCCTTGCCGGTCCCACTCAAGCTGCGCAATGCCGTCGGCGAGACATGCTTGCCGGGAAACATGCGCACGCTTCTGACTTCGCGAAAGAGTCCGGGCGGCGTCTCTGACCAACGGTAGACAGGCTTCTGTGATCCCCTAAACCCGCGCGGCAGAGCGGCCATAAGACAGTCGGCGGAGTTAGCGAAGTAATAGTCGGCCATCCAGACGCAGAGAGAGAATAGTTCCGGAGAAAAATGCGACCGGTAGTCGATTAGCTGAATGACCGATTTATGATCCGTTCTCCCTTCTGTTTCTGCAGGTCCGAGATAGAAACCAACTGACCGCTTTGAGCCAAAGGGCACGAGCAGCCGTTGTCCGGGAATCAGATCGGCTAGGCCGGAGGGCACGGAGTAAGTAAAGGAACCCCGCATCGGCCCGGGCACAGCTACCTTCACATATCTACGTGCGCTCATCATCAGTGAATATATAGCGAAAAAGGCAGGCGTTCTACCTGCCTATTTTCGATCTATGACGGGGGGACAAAGCTATTTGAGCTTCTTGTCCATCTCAGCCACCTTGTCGGCGCGCCTGGCTTCCTGGTACAGCTCTCTCAGCTTCTCCAGAATAGGCCGGTTGTTGGGATCCAGCGCAATCACTTTCTCGTAAGCGGTCGTCGCCTCCGGGAATTTCTTCATGCTGATATAACAATCGCCAAGCGACGTCCAGTTCAACGGCTGATTGGGCTCCAATGCACACAACGCGACAAAGGCTGCCGCCGCTTCTTCCCAGCGACCAAGCGTCGTTGCCACAACGGCATATTCCTCTCCCAGACCGGCATTCTTCGAATCCAGTTCGAATCCCCTCTTCAAGTAGTTGTAGGCGGAATCAAGGTTGATCTTGCGCTTGTCTCCCCACATCGCAGCTTTCTTGTCATCCCGTGCCTGCTGGGCAACCGTGGCAGAGTCGTTGGCGTTACGAGCCAACTGGTAGTAGAAATCTCCCAATCCGACAAGCGCGTCGGTGCTTTGAGGAGCCAAGGTGAGCATCCTGTAATAGACGGCGACCGCTGAATCAAACTGCTTGGTGTTCGTATAGCATATCGTTAGATTAAACCAGTTAGTCGTATCATTCGGCCTGAGACCGAGATAACTCTTGAAAAACGGGATCGCCTCAGCGTACCGATTGCCGTAGATTTCGTTGTAGGCCATCTGAATCAGGATCTGCGAGGAATCCTTGGCGTGCGCAAGCCCTCTGGAGAGCCATTCCGTGGACTTGGCGTATTCTTTCCGTTTCTCATACACGGAGCCGAGCACGAGAAACGGATCTGAATCTACTGAATCTATCGTGATCGCCAGCGTGGCATACATGATCGCGGTGTCGGCAGTGGGACCAATCATTGCCTGGTTTTCAGCCTTGACTGTGCTGTCGGTGGCCTCGGCTACTGCCCCCATCAACGTATCAAGACGGTTCATGGAGCTGACTGCCGCCAGTTGAAATACTCGCCAATGCTTCACTTTCATTGAGTCTGATATCTGGACATACAGATCGCACTTGTCTTTGTACTTCTTCTTTACTGTTGTGCTGGCGCAAGTTAAATGAAGCGAGTCGTTATAGGCCGCGAACTTAGTCACATACTGCTGTTTTTCCTGCAGGCCGCCGGTCTTCTCGATGTACATATCCCATATGCGCGTCATGAGATACATCCCCTCGCCGTGAGGGCCGTAATGCATAAACAGCGAATCAAGCATGGCAATCGCCAGCGGACAATGCTCCAGTGCATCGTACGACAACTCAATCTTGGCCGTCTTCAGATAAGCCCCTTCGGGCAGTTTCCGACCTTGGGCGATTGCTAGCGCCCCCGCCGCCAGAACCACTGCCAAGCCTATTACCGCGATTTTCATTATGGGTCTCAAAGTCAAACCTCCTGCTGACACAATCTCATTTCAAAACTCCGCCGAATGTAATAGCTGCCTCTGCTGATGTCAACCGCGTCTCACCGCGAAGTAAACCTGACGGTATACCGGGCTACCGTAGTATCATTGGCCGCCACCGGCAGGTTGAATTGCAGAGTGTAAGCATCCTTTTTCCGGTACTCAAATCCGGCTTTTGCAACGTCCCAGAATCCCCACAACTTCTTGTCCACCTTAACCGTCACCGGCTCCGCCTTGTGGTTGCGAATCTCTACCTCATAATCTCGTTCTTCAACTTTGCCGGAGATTTGGCGCTGGTTGACCAGCCGCTCTTCGGCTGATATGTCGAAAGCATAACCCACTTTGATATCCAGTTCCTCATCCTTAGGCGTGTGGTCAATCATGTCCTCGCCAAGCAGGATGAGCGAGCCGTCGTCATCAGCCTTGAACAGCCTGACCCGCCCTTCCGGAAGCGGCATGCCCAGCCCCGTCTGTTTGGAGTTTTTGAACTTGATCGCCACCTTCACTTTAGTCGCGTTTTCCTCAGGCGCGAAAACAAATTCCTTCTGAACGCCGGCCTTAGCCGGCTCGAACAACGATATCTGCTTCATCTCTTTGTCAGCCAGGGTAGCCGCGCGAGGCAAGGTATACAGGTGGTATTCGAAGAACGCCTTTTCCTCAAATCCGGGAGCGGCTCCGGCCCGCAACATCATGTCGGCCTCGACCGCGTACTTTTGCGCCATTGGTTGCCGAGCGCGCGAGATATCCCCCGCTACCAGACGAAGCGTCGCATTCTCGTATCGCTTGCCTGATTCGTTGTCAATCGAGGCCCAGCCGGAGAGATCGAGCTTGGTTTCGGTCTTGTCAAGTACGCCGACATACTCCGCTGTCCAGTTCATGCCACCGGTCTGGTAACTGACCCGCGAGGTTACCTTTCCTTCCGTATCGGACTGATATCGCCAGAACAACGTGGGGCGCGTGATTAAGCCCTCCGGCAACGCCGGAAACGTAACTTGTGTGATGTTGCCAAGCAGCACAATCAGCACTTTGCCGGTCTTCTCCATCAGCGTAACCGCCCCTTGTGAGTAGGCGAGCAGTGTGCCGCTGTACAGCTTGCCATCCTTGTCGATCAGTTCAATCTCTTGGTCGATATACTTTCGGTACATCTGTTCCGGACTGACCAGATCATAAGCGTAATTCTGCTCCAGAATTGACACATTCCGGCCGCCGTTCAGCAGATCAAAGCGAACCGAGGCCGCGTCGATCAGTGCCGGAACATCTCGAAACGCCAGCGTATTTGTCCCCTTCTTAAATTCCAGTTGCCTGGTCTCACTTATCACTCCCAGATTGCTGTTGTAAACCGTAACCGCCAGATCACCGGCCACTACCGATGACACCAGGACCAGCAATAGGACGACAGGTCCAAACTTCTGCATTCTATCCTCCTTCATTCCATTATACCCGGAACTAACCGGCACCGTCCGGAAACCTTGAAATGGAACCGGGCCGCACCTACCCTACATATATGTGAAATCGGCGAATCTTCCAGAAAAAAACTACTTGATTGTGGATACCGGGCTGAATTGTTCAATCGTCCGTTCGATGCGCGCTCGAAGCTCCGAGGGAGCCGGGTTCAGAGCTTCCTTTGTGAAGCTGCCGTAAACAGGATCAATCCGTTCGAAAACTTGCAGATACAGACTATAGATCATCTCCAGACTCAACTGATAGCGTGGAGTAAGATGTGGCAAGACGAGATTGATCCGCTCGCGCGCCTGACGCCGGTAGTACTCGGCGATCGCATGATATTTACTCACGAGGAGTCGGAACGGCGGGGTCGGCCGCCCAGTCAGCGCGATTTCCTTGAGATCGCTGCGGACAAGACTGCACTGGCCCAAAATCGAATCAGCGTAGTAGTGCAGATTGTCTCGCTGGTCGACCTCAAAATCCCGCATGATATGCACCAGATACGAGAAAAGCGCGAGTGGTCTGGCCGCCCAGCGAATGTCAAAAGCTGGACGTTTGAAACTACCGTTGGTGGCTTGTGCGCCACACAGATGCATAAAGATCGCAGCCGGTGAAATAGCCGCTCCTTCGGCATATCGCGCGAAAGTCAGAAACGTCGGAAACCCGTCGTGCTTCAGATCATAGACCATGGCCCGGCAGAGTCGCTCCCACGGCCAGAGTGGGATATCGAACCGCCGCAGTGTCGCGGCAAACTGCAATGCGAACTCATCGGTCGCGGAACCGTCTCGAACCGACCCCAGCCAAAGCCGCATCTGTTCCGACAACGCAGTGACTTCATCGACGGAAATCCTACTCCCCATCGACTTCCGGTCGTCCACAATATCATCGATTATTCGCATTGAGCGATAGCACACGCGAAACGCCGCATAGCGTTCCTCTTCCCACAGATGGGCGGCAATATCGAGTATGGGGTTCTTCAAAATCGCGCCGAAATCGAGTTCGAGCGCGAAATCAAGCCTGACTCGGGATTCTGTCATAGTCCCTGAGAATATACCGATTCCCCCAAATCGTCGATATTTATATTTCCTCGGTCGGTGCCAACATGTTTCTTGTGGTTATCATGGCCGGTAATATCAAATTGCTGATTCTCACCCATAACTATCCCCGCTTTGTCGGGGATTTCGCCGGTATCTTCGTCTTCCTTCAGGCCAAACGCCTGACTGAATACGGCATTGAGCCGGTAATCCTCGCCCCCCACGATCCCGGCGCGGCCGAATACGAAGAGCTTGATGGCGTCAAGGTCTACCGTTTTCGATATGCCGAATCGGACGCCGATGAAACGCTGGCCTATCGCGGCACCATGCACCAACTCGTGCTCGGCTCAGTCTCGGGGATATTCAAATTCAAACACTTTCTCGATTCCTTCCGTGCGGCAGCATTCGATGTTATCAAGAAAGAACAGATCGAAGTTGTCGCCGGAAACTGGCTGGTCCCGTCAGGAATCGTCATGAAATCGATCGCCGCCAAGACTGATCTCCCGATGATTCTCTCCTCGCACGGCACCGATATCCGCTTGCTGTCCAAATACACGATAATTACACGACAGTTCTTCGGCAGATTTGTCAGGACGTTGCATCGCTGGACAATGGTGTCGAGCTTCCTGCGCGACGAAATACTCAAGCTGGAACCGAGCGTGGCGAAAATTGTCGAAGTCCTCCCGCTGCCGCACGATGAATCGGTGTTCTATCGTGATCCCTCAATCGCGCGAGATTCCAACCTGATTCTCGCCGTGACCCGATTTACCGATCAGAAACGGGTTGATTTCCTTATCAACGCCTTCGCCATGATCGCTGACCGGCAGGCTGACGCGCATCTGCACATATATGGCAGTGGCCCTCTGCAGGAGGCAATTGAAACTCTTATTCACAGCTTGAACCTTCGGAGCCGCATAACGATCCACGCGCCCGTATCCCAGTCGGAACTATGTGCGGTGTACAATCGGGCGGGAATGGTTGTGCTCAACTCCTATCATGAAGGGTTTGGGCTGGCGCTCTCAGAGGCGATGATGTGCGGCGCGCCGGTTATCGGCGCCAATTCCGGCGGGATTGTCGATATCGTGAAGAACAACCAGACCGGCCTCCTGGTGGAATTGGACAATAGCGCGGCGTTGGCCGATGCCATGATGCAGCTGCTTACCGATGAATCCCTTCGCACTCGACTCGCCGACGCCGGCCACGAATACGCCACCACTGCCTACAGCTCCGGCCCCCTGGCCAAACGATACGCGGATATCGTGAAATCGGCAGCCTTAAGATGATTATCGAAGTAAGGACAGACGAGTACGCCCCCATCTAGCCATTGCCAGATCGGTTAGAGGAGAGTCGACAGAATTCCCTATGCCGTCTCGCCCTCCAGCTCGACATCGAACCAGATCAGCGTCCAGAGCAGAGTCAGAATTCCTTTGATATCAACCGACCAGGTCGCGCCGAGCCAGTACAAGAACGCCGGTAATGAAAGCCCGAAGAATATCCTCGTCAGGCCAACTTTGACCCGAGTAACCATGAAGTGGTAGGCTCCCAGCAGCAGGAACAGCGCAATCAGCGCCGGCGCGAACACCGACGTCAGCCATGTCCATACCATCAGGAGATTCTCCGATGATCCGGCGGTTATCTGATTCGGATCCGGCAAGCCATATAGGAGAAAGAAGTGCGATCCAAAGAAGAACGCTCCGATCGTCACATACAAGAGACCCTCAGACTGCTTGACGTTCAACTCCCGCACTCCCACCATCACGAAAAACAACCCGCCGGCTACCAAGGCCGAGAGCATCCAAGTCGATCCCGAACTGAATAAGTGGCTGATGTACTGGTCCATACTCTATTTCCTTCCTCACAGTCCACTAGCGTAAAGATCATGCCGCTCGCCGCACCACCGCCGGCAGACATAGCTATCTCCTTGAAATATAGGGGAATATGGCCGTTCGCTGTCCACTTCATGAACAGCCCAACCCGCTGCGCAGCCGGCAAGAATGTGAAGCCGGATGCAGAGGTCCGCCGAGAATCTCGTCTGAGCGGCTACCCGCTGTCACCCCTTCTCAGCGGATTATCGAAGAAGGTAGGCGAGTCACCGTGAGGAGTCTCACGTCTCCCTGAGGTACAAGTCGAGGGGTTTGAGACGACGTGGCGATCTCAGTTTTTCTGACTTGCCGAAACTGATTGAGTTCACCAGCCAAAAGGCGTATTTTCCCACCAACCCGGCAAGCAAGAGAAATGCAAGCATGAAGATCATTAGCGATACATTACCTCTTTTTGAACTGAAGCAGATGGCTCAGGCGATATTCGGCAACCTGGTGAAGGCAGTTGTTGATACTGACCGTGGTCTGCTTGCAGTGGACGCGGAATTGCACGCTGACCTTGAAGCACTTCTACTGCAGAACGGCTCGCGGCAAAACAACCTGTGGGGGATCAACCTTTATCCGGAAGAATCGGATGACCAGTTCATAGAATACGATTCAATGATCAATGTTCGCCCATCTCAAGGCAATCGAAGCCGGTCCATTGAGAATGAGTCGACACGTTCACAAATCGCCGATATCGTCCGCATGAGGATCACGCGATGAGCCTTCAGCACGCTTCACTCGCCACCGGCCGTTGGCGTACGCTTCCCTTCGTGGAACAGATGGCGCACGTCGGGAGCGAAGTGGAACGGGCAATGAATTGGAAGCAGCGCGGCCACGATACCAACTGGCGGCTCGCCTACGAACGGGCGCTCGAGCTGCTTGATTTCACGCTCGATGACCCTCGCAATTTGCCTCGCGCCAAAGAAATTGCCCGCGTCCGCGAGAGCTTGGTGGATTTTTTCGGGGGAACAAATGAATTCGGCTCCTCCGACAAACTGATGAGGGACTATTTCGGCGCCTTCGCCTTCGCCGCCCGCAGGAACTATTGAATCCCGGGGTCCGCTGGCTTTAGCGAAGTGGAGAACCAGCCTGCAGTGCCCTTAGACTCCGCTCAGCGCAACGGAGCGAGGAGTAGCCATGTGCATCTTAGTTCTGAAACTGGTTCTCAGAATCTGGTCTGTATCGCGAGACAACCCTTACGGGCAACTGGGCAACACCGCGCCGCCGCCAGTCAGGTAGTTCACGAGAGTACTCAGATCGGTCAAATCGACAATGCCGAGACCGTTGACATTCGCTTCCTCCATACATGGTAGACCGGCCATTCCCCCAACGAGATATGATACGAGCATGCTCAAATCACTCAGGTCGACAATCCCCGCCCCATTCACATTGCCGGTTGTGCCGACACAGCAGGTCGCCGGATCGGATACGCGCGAGCGAAGCGCCCAGGAGTCAAACTGGTATTGGCCCGTCGTTGGCCAGAACCCCACCAGATGCTGGCCAATTCCGGAAATCGTCCCCACCGGAAACTTGTAAACTCCCGGTCCCGTGACAGCGATGGCAAAGTTCTCCACGTCGGCGCCGCTGACAGTCATATTGAGTGGTCCCGGAATAGTCACCGCTGAGATCGCTATCCAGAACTCCATGTCGGTCCAGAACTGGTTCTGAGCCGGAATATCGTAATACACGTAGATTTCGGCCGACGGTAAATCATTAGGAAAGGTATCCATGAATACTCCGGGAAGTTCCGGACTGTATACGTACTGATGGCCGATATACGGGCCCACGCCAAACTCACTATTGGAGTTGTCGCGATGTCCCAGCGAAAAACCCGCACCCTGGTCCGCATTCGAGCCCGATTCGCCGTTTGGCTGATCGGTGAGAATGTCCGCGATTAGGTCGAAACGACGGCTGTCGTTCACCAGCCAATATACTGTAGAGACTGAATTGTCGCCATTGATAACCCGACGATCGTTGCCGGACTGATATCCTTTGCTGCCCGGAATATTCAGTTTCCAGACCGCCGCCTTGCGCGGGTTCCAATCGGCTCCGTGCATCGTATCCTTATATACCGTTACATCTCCTGAGTACAACGTGTCTCCGGAGAACGTGAGCACTACTTGCCCGCTTGGCGGCGCGCATACCGGCACCCAACGGCCGAACTCATCGTGATGCAGGCGCCACCACAGACGCGGACGCCCCGGGCTCGAAGCAAGGATTGATCCCAACTCGGCGCGGTTCGACATCACTGCCAGCGAATCGGCTACTACCTTCGCTCGGATGGAGTCCGACACTGTTCCCGGCAGATGAGCCCCAAGCCATGTCCGGGCGGTGTCGAGGAACTGCGACCAAGACTGCGACAGCGAGTCCAGGAATACGACGTAGGCGAAAGCGCCATCGGTCTGGGTTCCCCCATACCATCCCCCGACGAGGAGCGAGTCGATTTTGGCGCGAAAATAGGGTGAGAGAATCGAGGATGAGTACGAAAGGTTGCTTCCCGCCGCGGAACCCACTTCCAGAAACGCCGTGCCTCGGTCATTGATCGTCTTCAGGCTCTCAGCGAGCGAGCCCGCATACGCTCCCGAAAAATCTATGTATATCTGCTTACCGCCGGAATCGATCACTGCCTGCACGCCGGCGCGCAACTGCGCCGCAGTGAACGGCTGCCCTCCCAAAGTCAGCACCCCCTGGGTACTTCCCTGCCCACCGATATAGATGTGCATCTCGGTGAGATGACCTGCTCGGACGCGCGTGGCGATCCCATGCGCGAGCCTGCCAAACGTTGCCTGCAGTTCCCCAACTGTCAGACTATCCACGCGCGCCTGCGGAATCTTGCCGACATCCCGGCTAACACCGTCACCGTAGAGAACGAACACGTTCTCGGCAAGCGCATGCCCGAATTGAATCTGATACTCATATTGCTTGACAAGATCGTTCCAGTAGTGAGCATGACAATTGGCGCCATCGACACCGCCTCCCACCAGCAGCCCGATATACCCCCAATTGGTATCCGGATCAAACGCCTGAGGGAAGACTGTATCCCATTCCGCGCCGGGGAATGCTGGAGATTGAAGTATCCTCGTCCATTTGGAAGGATACAGCTTAAGCGTGACAGTATCGTTTGGATAGAATGGTGTCGGATTTCTCTCCGCCAGCAGATAGCCGGTCACTTCACACAAATCGGTCCAGAGTGATGAGTCCGCTGGCGAACCGACCAGGCCAAGCGAAGATTTCACAGGCATCGGCTCGTTCGCCAGGTAGTCCGCGTAACTATCCACCAGTTTGGCATCCGCCAAATCCGTGCAGTAGCCGATTGTCGTCACGCGCGATCCTATCAGCGATGGCCAGTGGTTGTAGAGCGATGCCATCGACTGTGCGGCCGGCTCATCAGCGCCGCAGAGTTCCGAGTTGCTGTAACCGTCGACCCATACCATGAAATTTCCCGCCCCCGGAGCCTGCCAGAAGATATCCCATGGAACCCATCCGCCTCGGAACACCCAATTCAAACACGGGTTAGCCGGTATCTGCGTATCGAAAAGCACTGACGGGTACGGCTGCGGTGTGCTGCCATCGTACTCGAGCACGACATAGAACGGTCCGGTCACACAGACTGGATCCGGTAGCGTGATTACGCCCACGTGCGGTGCGGAGAATGTTGCCGAGTCCAGCTGACACGAGTATGAATAGAGTAACTCGCCGGGGCCGCCGCATGAATCCAAGCCCGCCTTCTGGTATATCTGCACTTTCGCGCCGACCGGCCATCGCGCCCCCGTAAAGTGATACAGCGGCAGCGAAACCCAATAGATCGCCATCGGGTAATCTTCGGTTCCACCGCAATTGACCGGATTGAGATACGAGGCGAACCGGTCGCCGGATGCTATAGATGACAGATACCCCATGGCCGTCTTGTTGTTGTTATAGAGCGAACAAGGCGCCGCCGCAGCTTTGAGCGCCGGGCCGAGAAGGTCGATTGTATGCGGAAGCAGTTGCGCTGTTTCACCCGCGTAAACGCTGTGCGCAGCAGCTAGGGCGATCAGCATTGCGGCAAGAGCGATCACACCGGAACGCCCACACTCATTTCGATTGGTCAGTAATCTCATTGCAGCTTCTCTCACGGGGTGGGAATTACCCACGCGCCTTTGCAGTACACTCAGCAATCAACGATCCGCGGGATGATCGTGACACTTGACTTCCGTAAAATACACTACTTGGTCCGATCTTCCAAGTCCGAAGTTGCTCCTTCTGGTGGCTGCAGAAAGCCCAACAATTAGTTGATGGAATTATCTATAGTTGTTATCTTGTTATTCGTCACTGACCGACAATCTGTTGCCGAGACTGGGGTTATAGAGAATGTCGTCATCCGACGATGCGAGCAACAACACGCGAACGCACGTTCAGCTTGTAAAAGACACCATAATTTTGCACTACCGGATTCTCAAGAAGATCGGTGCCGGTGGCATGGGTGAGGTCTACCTCGCGGAGGATACTAAGCTCGATCGCAAGGTAGCGCTGAAGTTCTTGCCGCTGCACCTGTGCCACGACCCCGAATGCCGCGCCCGTTTCAAGCGCGAAGCACAAGCCGCAGCCAAGCTAGACCACCCCAACATTGTCTCCGTATTCGAAGTCGGTGAATTTCAGAGCCGGCCGTTCTTTTCCATGCAGCTCGTCGAGGGGCAATCACTCAAGGAAGTACTCTCCGGCAAGGCACTGCCGCTGGATCGCATTCTTGAGATGGGTATTCAGATATGCGAAGGGTTGCAGGCTGCGCATGAGAGCGGAATTACCCACCGGGATATCAAGACATCGAATATCCTTATCGACTCCCATGGGCGCGCTCGAATAGTCGATTTCGGCTTGGCGTCCGTGATCGGGACCGATCAGTTGACGAAGACCGGTTCGACTCTTGGAACTATTGGCTACATGTCACCCGAGCAAGTACGCGGTGACAAAATCGATCACCGCACCGACCTGTTCTCTTTTGGCGTCGTCTTGTATGAGATGATTACCGGTCATCCGCCGTTCAAAGCTGATTCCGAAGCTGCCACTCTGCATGCTATCACGAACACCAAACCCGATCTCCTCGCCCGTTTCCGGCGAGAAGTCCCGCCTGAGTTGCAGACCATTGTCGACAAAGCACTGGAGAAGAATGTTGCCACGCGCTACCAGCACGCCGATGACTTGGCTGCGGATCTCAAGCGGCTTTCCACAGCCGCGATCATGCAAACACCTCGCCGTGATTGGTGGAATCGATATGTAGTCACCTCTGCGGCTGTGGCTCTCCTGATTGTCGCCGGATACTGGGTGGTAAACGAATATTTATTGAAGGCCAAGGAACAGCCGGAATCTGCTCGGAAAATGCTGGCGGTATTGCCGTTTGAAAATCTCGGCTCGCCCGATGATGAATACTTCGCCGACGGTATGACCGAAGAGATCACTACCAATCTGGCTAGTCTTTCGGGGCTGGGGGTAATTTCCCGTACCAGTTCCATGCAGTACAAGAAGACTGAAAAGAGTCTGAAGCAGATCGGTAAAGAACTCAACGTCGACTATGTCCTCGAAGGTACTATCCGCTGGGAAAAGACGGATTCAGAGAGCCGCGTTCGGATCAGCCCGCAGTTGATCAGAGTGTCGGACGATTCGCACGTCTGGGCAGACCGCTATGACGCTGTGTTGACCGATGTCTTTCAGGTACAATCGACGATTGCCCACGAAGTCGCAACGGCGCTGGACGTTACGCTACTGCAATCGGAACAAAATGTTCTCGCGCAGAAGCCCAATATCGACCCAAAAGCCTATGACTATTATCTGCGCGGAAAACAGTACTTCTCAGTCGCCCGATACAAGCAAAGCGAGGTCTCGCTCGCCGAACGGATGTTTCTGAAATCTATCGAGTTGGCGCCCGATTTCGCTCTCGCCTACGCTGATTTGGGTTCACTCTACACAGAAACATATTGGGATCGGAGCGACCATTCCCCGCAAAGGTTGGACAGCGCCAGGAAGATGGTCGAGACGGCGATGCGACTGGCTCCGAATACGGCCGAAGCGCACGAAGCAATGGGATGGTACTATTACCATGGCCTCCGCGATTTTGAGCGCGCCCTTGGAGAATTTGCCAAAGTACTGGAGATTCAGCCCAATAATGCTCTGGCAATGGCCAGCATTGCCTGGGTAAAGCGCCGACAGGGGAGGTGGGACGAAGCAATCGCCGGGCTGGAAATGGTCAACAGACTTGACCCTCGTGACGCCTGGTACAAGTACGAGCTTGGCATAACATATCATTCTTGTCGCCGCTACCGGGAAGCAATCGCCCAATTCGATCAGGTGATTGACCTGCAGCCCAACCATCAATGGGTCTTTCTCATCAAATCGGTGGCCGTCTTCGATCAAACAGGCGATCCGATTGAAGCCCGAAAGGTGCTAGACGCGGGTCGCGCCTATATTGGTCGCTGGCCGGAATTGACCTGGGTTGAGGTCTATTATGATCTCTGTGACAAGAGATATGACCGCGCCCTCAACTTATTGACTGCCCCCGGCGTTGTCTCCTTTCCCGACTTCCCGGATTCATCGGATTACTACTCATTGAAGGGTTCTACCTACTCGTTGAAAGGTCAACCGCAAATCGCGAGACTCTACTTTGACTCCGCCCGGGTGAAGTTGGAGAGCAAACTCTCGACAACTCCCAATTCCGCACCGCTTTTGAGCTCGTTGGCGTATGCTCTGGCCGGATCAGGACAGACTGACCGGGCTATTGCGACGGCCAAACGGGCAGTCGAACTGGCGCCAATATCCGCTGACGCCCTTGACGGCCCTACTTATTTCAGAATGCTCGCGATGGTTTACGCCCTGACAGGCAAACAGGATCAGGCCATCGAGGCGCTTGACTACCTGCTGAGTATTCCATCCAATATTTCGGTCAAATCACTGGCTCTAATGCCGGAATTCACTTCACTGCACGAGAATCCACGCTTTCAGGCATTGCTCAAAAAGTACGAGCAGCAGCATGGCACCTGACGACGACAAGACCCAATCGCACGTGCTCTTAGCCAACGGCACGATGGTCTCCCACTACCGGATCATCGAGAAGATCGGCGCCGGTGGGATGGGGGAGGTGTACCTGGCGGAGGATACTAAGCTCAACCGCAAGGTGGCACTGAAGTTTCTGCCCCTTCACCTTTGTCAGGACCCTGAATGCCGGGCGCGGTTCACCCGCGAAGCGCAGGCGTCAGCCAAACTGGATCATCCCAATATCGTCGCTGTCCACGAGGTCGGCGAGTTTCAAGGTCGGCCGTTCTTTTCCATGCAACACGTCGAGGGACAGTCACTCAAGGAAGTTCTTACAGGAAAGGCATTGCCTCTCGATCGCATTCTGGAGATTGGAATTCAGATCTGCGAAGGACTTCAGGGGGCACATGAGAAGGGGATCACGCACCGGGACATTAAGCCATCCAATATTCTGATCGATTCGCATGGTCGTGCTCGCATAGTAGATTTTGGTCTAGCCTCCGTAATGGGATCGGATCATTTGACTAAGACCGGTTCAACGCTTGGGACTATCGGGTATATGTCCCCCGAGCAGGTACTGGGGGAACACGTCGATCACCGTACTGACCTCTTCTCTTTCGGCGTGGTGCTGTACGAGATGATTACCGGTCATGCGCCGTTCAAAGCTGATTCTGAGGCGGCGACTTTGCATGCCATCACAGATGCAAAACCAGAACTCTTGGCTCGTTTCAGACGAGAAGTCCCGGCTGAGTTGCAGACTATCATCGACAAGGCGTTGGAGAAGAATGCCGCAACGCGCTATCAGCATGCAGACGAGGTATCGGCCGATCTAAAGCGACTATCAGCTACAGCCAGTTCTGTACCAAGTGTGCGGAAGCACAGAATCCGTATCGTCGTGCCCTCACTTGTGATTCTCGGACTAATTGTGGCTGCTCTGGTTCTCAAGCCGTGGCGATTTGAAGTATCGTCCACGCAGGAATCACAAGCCGCCACCAACTGGCTGGCGGTGATGTACTTTGACAATATCGCCGACCCTGCCGATGCCAAACGACTTGGCGAAATCGCCACCAACCTGCTCATTACCGGGCTGTCGCAATCGGAGTACATCAGGGTCATGTCAAGTCAGCGACTCTATGACCTGCTGAAGCAGATGGGTAAAGAAGGGGTTAAGACGATCGATCGGGCGACTGCCTCAGAAATCGCTAAGAAAGCAGAGGCCAAATGGATGCTGACCGGCTCGATATTGCAGAGCGAACCAACAATTGTGTTGACGTCGCAGCTGATCGACGTCGCGTCCGGCGGCGTGGTCGCCAGCCAGCGCATCTCCGGGAATCAGGGCGAGAACATCTTTGCCGTCATTGACCGCCTAACAGAGGATGTGAAGAGGACCAGTTCCTTGCCTGCGGCTATGAGATCAGAACCTATGGTGCAAGTCGCCGCCGTCACCACGCATTCTCAGGAAGCGTATAAGTACTATCTGCAGGGTCTTGAGTACTATGACAAAATCTACCTTCCTGAGGCGACACAAAGTTTCCGCAAGGCCATTGAGTTGGACTCGACCTTCGCGAGTGCATACCTGTGGCTCTCACAGACGGCTCCGTCAGGGGGGGAACAGGGGGCTGCCATCTCCAAGGCGGAGCAATATGCCGACCGGGCAAGTGACCGCGAACGTCGTCTCATTCAGATCTTCGTCCAAATTAGAAAGACAGCGGATGTGCAGGCGATGCTCAAAGGGCTTCAGAATTATCTCGCTCGTTATCCAGATGACAAATGGGCTTGCTGGGCCTACGGCTGGATTCATTGGGTGGCAACAAGAAATGCAGATTCGGCGCTGATGTTCATGAATAGAGCTTCAGCTCTCGATCCCACGTATCGAACTCCATACAATTATATCGCCTATGTTTATGGAGACTTGGGGCGGTACGATAGCGCACTTGCTACCATCGCCAAGTACATTCAGATGGCGCCAAACGAGGCCAATCCGTATGACACCCGCGGTGATTTGTATGCCTCTTCCGGGCAACTAGAGTTGGCAATCGAATCGTATCGAAAAGCACTATCCATCAAGCCTGACTACTATGTTTCAATCGAAAAGCTGGGCCGCATGTATCTATTTGCTGGCCAGTTCCAAAGAGCCGAGAGTCTGTATCAGAATAATGTTACCGCCTTCGGTAAGCCGGAGCGAGGCACTGCGCGCGGCTGGCTAGTGGATATGGGGGATTTTGAAGGCAAGTTCAATAAGGCACTGCGCCTGGCCGATGACTGTATCACGGCAAACAAGTTGGACGGCATGGAGAATGCAAATGCGATTCTCTACATTAAGAAGGGCGAAATCTTTGATTGTCTGAGGATGTGGGACTCGGCAGCTGCTAACGCCAGAATCAGCGAGGAATTGCTTGCGGCGGATACCTTCTCTTTCGAGGATTTCTTCATCAGATGGTATTACAGAGCCGGCGATACAGCGAGAGTTGTCCGACTGCTTGAGCGACTCTTGGTTCCGAGCCGCTCGAAGAACACGGCGCGGGCTTCATCCTATTGGAACGGGATGGGTGAAAAAGCGCTCGCACAAGGAGATTATCCTCATGCCATCGAGTATTTCTGCCGCGCCGATAGCTTATACATAAGCTTATCCACTGGTTTTCGTACGCTGTATGGGATGGGAGAGGCCTACTGGGCGTCGGGTGATGCCTCCAGCGCAATCAGGGTTTTGGAAAGACTGCTCAAGGATTATTTTGAGTTGCTTATGTCAAGCCCGTACATATTTGCCACCGCCCACTATCTGCTTGGCCGCGCCTATGAATCAACGGGGAATTTGGATGGAGCACGAGCCTCGTATGAAAAGTTTCTGACCATCTGGAAGGATGCTGACCCGGGGCTCAAGGACGTTGAGGATGCTAAGATGCGGCTGGCACGCTTGAAAGGGAAATCATAGAGGCAATCCGTGCAACCTGACGATGACAAGACCCAGTCGCACGTGCTTCTGACCAGCGGCACGATGGTCTCGCACTACCGGATCATCGAGAAGATCGGCGCCGGCGGGATGGGTGAGGTGTATCTGGCGGAGGATACCGAACTCAATCGTAAAGTCGCCCTCAAGTTTCTTCCCCTTCATCTGTGCCAGGACGAGGATTATCGCAAGAGATTTACCCGCGAGGCACAGGCCGCCGCCAAACTCAACCATCCGAATATAGTCACCATTCATGAAGTCGGTGAATTCAACAGCCGCCCCTTCATTGTCACCGAATTTGTCGGCGGACGAACCCTGAGTGACCTGATCGGTAGCAAGAGTCTTGCTCCGTCTGAAATCATCAATATCATTATTCAAGTGTGCGAAGGATTGGAGGATGCCCACACCGCAGGCATTATCCACCGGGACATCAAGCCGTCCAATATCATTCTTGAGAAGAGCGGCCGCCCTAAGATCGTCGATTTCGGCCTCGCGGTCGTTCAGGGCGCGCAGAAGGTAACCAAGAGCGGATCGGCAATGGGGACAGTCGGCTACATGTCGCCCGAGCAGTTGCGCGGGGCGACTGTGGATCGCCGCACGGACTTGTTTTCAGTCGGCATAGTACTCTATGAGAGCATAACCGGAATAAACCCGTTTGCGGCGAACAATCAGGCAGCGGTGCAAACCCTGATCTTGTCCAAGCAGCCTGAACCGATCGCAAGATATAAAGCCGAGATTCCGGATGGTCTGCAGGAAGTCGTGAGCAGGGCCCTTGAAAAGGAGCCTCAGGTTCGGTACCAGTCGGCCGCAGATCTGGCGGCTGATCTCAAGCGGCTTCGCCGGAGATCGTCCGATTCGGCGCGCCAGTTGCAAACTTCACCATCTCTGCCGCGTTCCCCATGGATTCGGCCACGTTACATGGTACCGCTTGCCGTAGTTCTGCTGGCCCTCGCGTTCTGGTGGATCTCGCGTTCCGGCGGACGAGGTAGATTGGCAAGTCAGAACCACCTTGCCGTCATTCCGTTTGCCAACCTTGCGGGCCAATCGACGAGCCAGGCGTTTTGCGATGGCCTGATGGAGACGCTCACCAGCAAACTCACGCAACTGGCTGAATCTGACGGCTCACTGCTGGTCGTGCCCGCCAGTGAAATCCGCGACAAAGACGTCAAGAGCGCCGCGCAGGCTCGAAAACGATTCGGCGTCAATCTTGTCGTGACCGGGAGTGTGCAGCAGCTCGATGGCAGGATCCGCACTACTTTGAATCTCGTTGATGCAGAGACAGAGCGCCAACTCCGTTCGACCATCCTCGACGCACGAAAAGACGATATCTCGCTGCTCCAGGATTCGAGTGTGATCGAGGTGGCCAAATTGCTTGACATACAACTGCAACCCGGGTTGCATCCCGCTTCGGATGTGGGAGGAACAGCTTCCGCAACGGCCTACCATGCTTATCTTGAAGGTCGGGGGTATCTGCAGCGCCATGAGGACGCCCGGAGCCTCGATAGCGCCCTGCAGTCCTTTGAAATAGCGATCAAACATGATACCAACTACGCGCTTGCCTATGCCGGACTAGGCGAGGTTTACTGGCGGCGGTTTAATCTGACGAACGATGCCAACTGGGTCGCACCGGCCATACGCTACAGCAGCCGGGCCGTCGAGCTTAATGATCATCAGGCCCCGGTGCTGGTGACGCTGGGTATCCTCCACGCCGCGACCGGACAATATCAGGAGGCTGTCAGCTATTTCAAGCGAGCCCTGCAGGTTGATTCGCTCGACAGCGAGACGCATGCACACCTCGCCTCGGCCTATGAATCACTTGGGAGAATCACTGAAGCCGAAGCGACCTATCGACGGTCGATTGCCCTGCGACCGGGTTACTGGCGAAGCTATTACAATCTGGCGCGATTTTACGTCTATCGCGGGCTGAACGACTCCGCAGCCGCCCAGGCCACGATCGCCGAATCGCTCGCCCCTGCCGCGACCTATCCGTACGAGTCACTTGGCAGCCTGTACGCATACATGGGCAACTATGATCGAGCCAGGGATCTCCTCGAGCGATCATTAGCTATCGAACCGAACTATGTCACCCTCTCGAACCTGGGCGCCATTTATCAGTTAGGCGGGCAGAACCAGATGGCGGTGAGCATGTATGAGCGCGCCCTTGGGCTTAACGACAAAGACTACCGCGTCTGGAGCAGTCTCGCGGGTGTGTACAAGATGCTTCCCAATGGTCGGGAAAAAGCGCAGCGAGCGTACGGACGGGCGATCGAACTGGCTGAGCGAAACCGCGAAATCAACCCCAACGCGCCGGATCTGATCTGTTACCTGGCCGACTGCTACTGGCAGATTGGCCAAAAAGACAAGGCTGTCGCCACGGCGAAAGAAGCAGTACAGATGTCACCGGAAAATATCGAAGTGATGGTGCGCGCCGGCATCGTATTTGAACAAGCCGGCGATCGAGAACGCGCCCTCTGGCTAATTGGCAAGGCGGTGCGCAGAGGCTATGCTGTTGACCGCGTCAAGTCGACTGAAGAACTGCGCGGGCTGGTGTCCGATGCTCGATTTGACAGTATGATCAAGGAGGCGCGATAGAGAGACGCATCCTGCTGCATATCGTACTATCGACAAGTTCGACGGTAATGCAGTGATGGACTTGTGCGTGTTGAACCAAGACCAGATTCTTTCAGGAGGATTGTCATATGCCTAAGAAGAGCAAAACAGTGATGGTTGACATCGTGCGCGTTGGCAGAAGTTGTAAGATCAAACCGAGCGTGATCCGGGCGCGGCGCGGTGACACAATTCAATTTAACAAGGCCGCTTCCTCTACCGTGTACTTTCAGGTGTCGCGTATTGGGACAGGGTTTTCAGCGAAGAAGAAGACCACAAAGAGAAATTTCACGATCCCAAGCACGGCACAGCCGGGTAAACATCCCTATGCAGTATTCTGTTATGAGCGGAAAGCGTTCTGCACCGGGTCATCGATGCCGATTATAATCGTGCCCCGTTGAGCGGATTGCCGGTCAGACCAGGTGATGCGGGCGCCGTTGGCACTCACCAGCGGCACGGTAGTGGCGCATTGTCATAACCTCGAGAAGAAAGGACTGACAACATGATAGGACGACTGCTGACACCGTACGTGTGCGCGGCTATCGCCGCTGTGATAATTTGTCCGGATGCGAGTTCCTGCACGAGTATGCTGGTGACCAAGGGAGCATCGCAGGAGGGCTCCGTTATGATTACTTACACTTGTGACGGCGAATTCCATCCGCACCTGAGCTACTCTCCTCCGGCTGATCATAAGACAGGGGACTCCTTGGCAATCACCGGACATCGCGGCGAACTGCGTGGATGGGTCAAGCAGGTTGCTCACACGTATCGCGTTGTTGGTCTCATGAATGAGCATCAACTGGCCATCGGCGAGACCACTTTCGATGGCCGACCGGAATTGGAGGACACGACCGGACTTCTCGAGTACTGGGATCTGATGGACCTGGCGCTTCAGCGCGCCCGTACTGCTCGTGAGGCCATAACGGTCATGACCGATCTGGTCGCCCAGTACGGCTACCGTTCCACCGGAGAGTCCTTCTCCATCGCTGATCCTGCGGAGGCCTGGATTATGGAGATGATCGGTCGTGGACCCGGCGGCTCTGGCGCAGAGTGGGTCGCCGTGAGAGTCCCCGAAGGTTACATCTCCTGCCACGCCAACAAGGCCCGCATCGGAGAGTTCTCTCTCAAGGATCCACAGAATTGTCTCTACTCCGGTACTGTCGTCTCCTTCGCAGTTTCCAAGGGATACTACGATCCCAAGTCCGGAAATTCGTTTCGTTTCTGCGACGCTTATTGCCCGCCGTTACCAAAGGATCATCGCTATGCTGATACACGGGTCTGGAGTATTTTCCGACGGGCCGCCCCATCGCAGGAATTCCCGGTCGATTATCATCGCGCCGTTCCGGGTGCCAAATCCTATCCGCTGTGGATAAAGCCGGATAAGAAACTATCCTTACAAGACGTGTTCGGTCTCATGCGGGACCATTACGAAGGGACTCCTTTCGACATGACCAAAGGGATGGACGCAGGCCCCTTTGGATCGCCCGATCGCTGCCGCCCCATGACCTGGACAATCGATAGCGTGGATTATGGCTGGGAGCGATCAATCTCGACTCCACAAACGGCATATTCCTTCGTCTCACAATCACGGGCGACGCTCCCGGATCCCGTCGGCGGGGTTTTCTGGTATGGTCTGGACAACACCTACACCTGTTGCTATGTCCCGCTTTACTGCGGCATCGATGCCGTTCCTCAATCATTCACGGTCGGGGCACTGGCGAAATTCTCATGGGAATCGGCCTGGTGGGTGTTCAACTTCGTCTCCAATTATGCCAATCTCAAATACTCCTACATGATTCCGGAGATTCAGTCAGTACAAGCAAAGTTGGAAGGGGGTTGCCTCGCTCTTCAGCCCCTGATAGAGAAGACCGCTATCGAGTTGTCTAAGACCGACTCAGCTCTGATGACCCGCTATCTCACCGACTACTCTGTTTCACACGCCGAGGCGGTAGTGGCGCGCTGGAAGGAGCTGGGAGAAGCTCTTATTACCAAGTACAACGACGGATACGTGAAGAACGAAGAAGGCAGACCGAAAGAGAGAGGTTACCCGGAGAACTGGCTTCGGGAAGTGCTCAAGTCACGTCCTGATCACTTTCGGTTGCAGCCCAAATGAGCGATGGTCTCACACTGCGTAGAAAGGCCGCGCGTGGACATCATTAGAGCCAAGATTCAGCAAGCGACCCGGCTGCTCGATGAAATGAATATCGATGCTTGGGCGCTATTTGAGCGCGAGACCGCTATGCAGAAGGACCCGACCCATGATATGGTGGTCGGTCTTGAGGCCGTCTGGAACTCTCTGTTTCTCTTCACGCGTCGCGGCGACGCCATCGCACTGGTCGGGAATTTCGACGAGGATGGCTTCGCGCGATCCGGTCGATTCATCCGTGTACAGTCGTATGTCAAGGGGATCGGCGAGGACATCGAGAAGCTCCTTCAGGAGGTAGATCCGCGAACACTTGCGCTCAACTACTCGGTCGATGACTGCGCATCCGACGGTCTCACGCACGGCATGTTTCTCCTGCTGCAGTCGTATCTTGCCGGCACACCGTACGCGGAGCGAATCATCTCCTCGCAGCCGTTCCTCAGCAAGCTCCGGAGTCGGAAACTTCCTGAGGAAATCGTCCGCCTGGAGCGGGCCGCGGTCCTGGCTACCGAAGCTTGGGCCAAAGCAGGCGAGAGGATTCAAGTCGGCATGACTGAAAGGGAGATCGGGGCGATAATCGATACTGAGATCACGAATGTCGGCGGTGAGCCGTCGTTTGAAACGATTGTCAACGCCGGTACCAAGACAAATCCGGGACACGGGCGTCCCACCGACGCGCGGCTCGATCCGGGGGAACTGCTCCATGTCGATTTCGGCATTAGAATAGACGACTACTGCTCGGACCTTCAACGACTTGTCTATTTCCGCCGCACCGGTGAATCACAACCTCCCCACGAACTGACCGAGGCGTTCGAGACAGTCAAGACGATCATAAGCAAGACCGCTGAAGCCGCCCGCCCGGGTGTGAAAGGGTTCGAGGTCGATGCGCTGGCACGACGATTGCTCCACGAGAATGGTTACCCGGAGTACGAACATGCTCTGGGACATCAATTGGGGCGTGATGTACATGATGGCGGCGGCCTCCTGGGGCCGCAGTGGGAACGATACGGCAACACGCCGCTAATGCCGATTGAGGTCGGCAACGTATTTACCTTAGAACTCGAGATTGTCTTGCCTGGGATCGGGTGTGTCGGATTGGAGGAAGATGTTGTGGTCACCGAGCATGGCGCGAGATTTCTCTGCGACCGTCAGACTGAGTTGTTGATCAAATGAATGGAATTGTCGTATAGATCGACGCCGGTGGGATGGGCGGAGTGTATCCGGGAGATAACAGAGGCTTTCTTTGCGAGGACAATTATGGCATTCGATCTCGAAAAACTGTTCGTTGACGTGTTCGCTCCTCAGGCGGGCGATATTCTCACTATCATGTATGACCTGCCGCATGGCAAGATTCAGGACAATAGGGCATGGCTGGATCGTCGTCGGATGGCTGATGAGTGGCATACACAGATCAGTGCATTCTCCAGGAAGTACGGCATGACCGTCAATCCAATTGCCACCTACGACGCAACTGGCTCCCATAATTCGAATATGCCGGAATATGGTATGTGGAGAGATCAGCAAACCAGCATAGAGGATATCCTCGAGAATTCAACAATTGTGATCGTCATGCCTGAATACTCGGCCACGGCTCCGCTGATGTGTTTGTCGAAGAAGCATGTGAATCTCCGCGCGGCAAGCATGCCGACTGTGACAAGGGGGATGGAGCTCACGGCACTTGCAGCTGATTATGCAAAGGTCGCCGCGGTCTGTGCTCAACTGGCACCGCTTTTTAGAAAAGCCCATGGCATAGAGGTCCAGTTTTCAACGGGCCACACCTGCCATTTCGACATCTCGAACCACACTTCTGTATTCGTAGACAACGCCATTCTCCATCCGGGCGCGGGAAGAGACGCTGACCGGGTCAAGAACCTGCCATCGGGGGAGGTCTGTACGTGTCCTAACGAGAGCAAAGACAGCCTAACGGCGGGTGAGATTCCTGCAATCATTGACGGCGAGATGATTGTCTTCGTAGTGAAGACCAATCAGATTATTGGCGTGAAAGGGGATGGCCCAATCGCAGCAAGAATGCGCCAGGAATTCGCTGCCGAACCAGCCCTTCGCAATATTGCTGAGGTTGCTATTGGCTGTAACGATAAGGCAGTCGTCACCGGGAATGTTCTGGAGGATGAAAAGGCCGGATTTCACTGGGCGTTCGGCAGAAGCGATTTCCTCGGCGGCATGGTCAGTGACAAGGATTTCTCATCACCGGACAAAGTGCTTCATGAGGATATTGTTTACGCTAGAGGCAATCCCATCGTTTGTAAACGTCTTGACTTCATTTTCTTGAACGGAACAAGAAAGACGGCTATTACAGACGGAGTTCTGTGCGGGTAGCGACAACGGTCTTATTCCGGTCGCATGCGATGTAGGATTTATACCGCAAGGCACATCGAGGTCGATTCATGCTTCATCTCCGACACGCAAGCGATCAAGCTGGGAGGTCCTGCTTGAGCCAGAACCTCATTTCCCCACCAACCCCCGCAGTATCTTCAGATTCTTAGCATCCGTGGCCAGTTCATCCTCTTCTTTCGGTGTCTCGATAACCATCGGAATCTTCGCCAGCCGCTTGTCGTTGACGATATTTCGGAACCCCTCGATACCGATCTCTCCTTTCCCGATATGCTCGTGCCGGTCAACCTTCGAGCCAAGCCCCTTCTTGCTGTCGTTCAAATGAATGACCTTGAGTTTGTCCAGACCGATAATATCATCAAACGCCTTGATCGTCTTTTTGTACCCTGTCGGATCGGCCAGCGGGTAACCGGCGGCAAACACGTGGCAACTGTCCATGCAGACGCCGACATGCGCTTTGTCCTCAACCTTGTCGATCAGATACGCGATCTGCTCGAAGGTATATCCGAGATTACTTCCCTGCCCGGCCGTTGTCTCCAGACAGATGGTAACAATGTTACCATCCAATTCCCCCAGCACCTTATTGAGGTTGGCGGCAATCCGATTCAACCCTTCCTCTTCCCCGGAGCCGACATGTGATCCGGGGTGGATCACGAGATTGGTGATCTTCAGCAGATTGCACCGCTCCATCTCTTCCTTAAAAGAGTCGTACGATTTCTTATTCAGTGCTTTATCCGGCGACGCCAGATTGATCAGATAGCCGGAGTGCGAGCACGCCACGCCGATACCGGTTTCTTCCTGCGCCACGAAGAACTTGTCGATCTCTGCAGTCTCCAGTTTCTTCGCCCGCCACTGGTTGTTCGATTTATTGAACATCTGCACGGTATCGCACGTAGCTTTCTGAGCAAAGTAAATAGCGTTAAAAACGCCTCCCGCGATTGATTCGTGAGCGCCGAACAACATAGAAAACAGTGCCTTCCTATCTTGGGTTGATCGCCAGCAGTTTAGGCTCGGTCATATCCTCGATTGCGTACCGAACTCCTTCCCGTCCAACACCGGAACTCTTGACCCCGCCATACGGCATCTGGTCAACCCGGTATGTTGGGACATCATTGATAATCACGCCGCCGCTTTCGATTCGCTTGAAAGCATATATAATGTCGCTCATCCGATTGGTGAATATCCCGGCCTGCAACCCGAACTCCGAATCGTTGATTTTGTCTACAACTTCGCGGAAATCCCGATACCGATCCACGATCGCCACCGGCGCGAACGCCTCTCTGCAATGCAGCGACATGGATGGTGTAACATTGGCCAGCAAAGTTGGTTCGCACATACGGCCGGTGATTGTCCCCCCGCACAGCAGCTTCGCGCCTCCCGCCAACGCCTCATCGATAAACTGTCTCGTCCGATCTGCCGATTGGTCGTCCACCAGCGGACCGATATCGGTTGCCGGTTCGAGTGGATTGCCGGTCTTCAATCGCGACGTCTTTTCGATCAACATGGCTGTGAAGCGCTCGTAAATCGATTCGTGAATATATATACGCTGCACTGAAATACAGGATTGTCCCGCCACCGCATACGCTCCGAACATCAGTCTGGTCGAGGCGAATTCGAGATCGGCATCGTCAGCCACCGCGACCCCCGCATTGCCGCCAAGTTCGAGCACCACCGGCTTCTTCCCCGCCTGTGACTTGATCCACCAGCCAACCTCGGCCGACCCCGTAAATGTAATCAGCTTTACGCGTTCATCGGACAGCAGCGGCGCAGCCGCCTTGCCGGAGCCGGGGAGAATGGAGATTGCTCCTTTGGGGTAATCGGTTCCGTCAATCAACCGTGCCAGCATCAGTGCCACGATCGGCGTCTTGCTGGCCGGTTTGAGCACGATGCAGTTACCCGATGCTATAGCCGGCCCGATCTTATGCGCCACTAGATTCAGCGGAAAATTGAATGGCGTGATCCCACCGATCACACCGCGTGGAAACCGCCGCAGCAGTCCGATTCGCCCTTCGCTTCCGGCATTCCAGTCCAGATCGATAATCTCCCCGCCGACCCGCTTTGCTTCCTCCGCCGACACCCGAAATACTCCGATTGCCCGCGATACCTCGGCCCGCGCATCTTTGATCGCCTTGCCGAGTTCGAGCGCCATCATCCGGGCAAAACTCTCGGCGTTCTTTTCCAGATCGTCCGCTATCAGACGGCACACCGCTTCTCGTTTGTAAGCGGGAAACTCCCGCGTGATTTCGAATGCCTCCTGGGCGGCGCCGATTGCGTTTGTGAAATCCTCTTGCGACGCCGCCGCGACCGTGCCGACCGGGCTGTTGTCAAACGGAGACTCAACGCTAATCTGCTCGGCCCTGTCAACGAACTCCCCGGCAAGATACATCTTATGATGCTCTGACATCTTCATCTCCTGACACGCAGATCGTCATGTCTATCTACATGTGTTCAAGTTTGCTGTGACGGAGTATACAACGTGCCAGGCCGCGATTCAACTCCGCCGAAGCAGGCAAATGTTGTGTCGCTCTATTTGTGAACTCAGCAGTATGGGTTCGTCCCCATACCCTGTTGCCTAATCCGCTAATCTGGCCGCCCCACCTTGTCGGCCCGGACCATTCAGACCAATGCCCGCCAAACCGACAAGCCCCCTAACTTGGAATGCAACAAGAACATAACCGGCGCCCACTTTCCGCCAACGAATGGTGGTCGGAACGGCATACCGTTTACATTACAGACCGGCAAACGAGGACTATGTCTATGGCTACAAAAAAGAATATTCGTCGAAACGAGCAAGGGATAACGATCATGGAAGTGCTCATTGCCATGGTCATACTCAGTTTGTCCCTGCTGCTCCTGCTGAACATGGCGATGGTGGCCCTTGACGGAAACGACTGGTCCGATCGGACTACTCGCGCCACCGTGCTGCTTCAGCAAAAACTCGAGGAACTCCGCGCCGACTCAGACCCGGCCGACGGCGCAGATACGTCCAGCGGTGTCTCTCGCAGTTGGACGGTCACCGATGTCGGGCATCACCTGCGTCGTATCGAAGTGCTGGCCCAGTGGGAGGATGTTCGCTCTCAGGCCAAGTCCAACTCCGTGACGGCGTACATTCAGGTCGAACCGGATTGATGATTTACGTCGACCAATTGGAATGAGAAAAACTGTTACCAGATAGAGGTGTCAGATGAAACGATGGCACAAACGGGTTGCGAGCGTCTCAGGCTTCTCGCTGATGGAAGTCCTGATCGCGCTTTTCCTGACAACCCTGATTACGACCGCTGCGTTCAAGGCGTATATCACGCAGCATAAGAACTACTTGATTCAGGACGACATCACGGAAATCCAGCAGGGCGCCCGGGCTTCAATCGACGAACTGACCAAACAGATCCGTATGGCCGGCTACGCCCTGCCGTATGGGTTGCCGTCGATTATAGCGGCCAACACCAACCCGGATACGATCACTATCTCCTACCATCAGGAGGGCTGTGATACCTATCTGAGTGCTCCTATGCCGCAGACCTCATCGGAGTTGAAATGCGGTACCGACGTTTCCTGCTTTAACCCCAGTCAGTGGGTTTACATCTGGGAACCGGACTCCGCCAAGGGTGAATGGTTTGAGATTAGCTGGGTGCAGCCTTCATCGGGGCATCTTCAGCATCGCGAGAGTAATCTCAGCCGAAAGTACGGTACTAAGTCGACGGTGCTTTCCCTGACTCGCGTGCAATTCTATATCGACCGGACTGTCCCAGATCACCCTAATCTGATGATGAAAGCGGTCGGTAAGGATCCCCAGGTGTATGCGGAGAACATAACTGATCTTCAGTTCCGGTATAAGCTGTCAAACGGGATGATAGTCGATGTTCCGCCGACGGTCGAGGATATTCGCGAGGTGATGATAACAGTTACCGGACGGTCGGCCAATCCGGACCCTGATCGGCCCGCCGGCGACCAATACAGGTTCCGTACCTATTCCTCCTCGGTGTCCTTGAGAAATCTCAATGTGTAAAGGCAGGCACAATATGTGGAAGTCATATCTGAAAAACGAACGCGGCATTGCCGCACTGGTGGCTATGCTGCTGGTCGGCATGCTGACTCTCATTGGTCTGGCGGCACTGTCTACATCCGATGATGAAGTTCAGGTCGCCGGCAACAAGTGGCAGGAGACCAAGGCCTTCTACGCCGCCGAATCCGGCTTGGACAAGGCAGTATCGGAATTGATGGGGCATTATGATACCGCCAACTCTGTCCCCGGCTCTATGCCGCACGGTGCAGAGGACGTCAACAATTGCGAGGTCACCTATAACACTGTCGATAACGGCGCAGCTACACAACAAGTGATCGCCGCCGGCGCACAGGCAGGTCTACACGCGCTGGCAAAGACGTTCTCGGTCAGCGCTACTGCTACCAATACAACCGACAATGCGAGCGTGACCCTCAGAGAGACCTTTGAGTCAGCCGTCTGCCCGCTGTTCCAGTTTGCTGTATTTTACGACAAGGACCTCGAAATCGCTCCGGGTCCAAATATGACTCTGCTGGGTCGCGTCCATTCCAACGGCGATCTGTATATCCAGGCACTCAACGTCCTCAAAATGGACAGTTACGTGACCGCCTCTAGCGCCATTAAACATGGTCGTAAGGGCCCGGGGAGTGTTGACGCCGGTGACGTACAGGTCAAGAATGGAGCCGGTACCTATAAGTCAATGCAGCTCGGCGCCGGATGGCTGGATCACTCGTACTCCAAATGGTATGATTCATCGGTTGCTCGCTGGAACGGCCGTGTGCAGGATGCTGATCATGGCCAGGGGGAATTGAAGGTGCCGATCACCGGAGGTGGCGACCCGCATAAGTTGATTGAGCGAGCGACCGGCAATCCGGACTCCTATGAAAACAAGGCGACATTGAAGTTCATTAACGGGGCTGCTTTGCAGTTGCAGGCCGGTTCGTGGGTAGACGTCACTGCTGCTATGACGGCGGCCGGCGTAATTACCTACACTGCCAACAAGTTTACCGACCAGAGGGAAAGCAAAGTCGCCGACGTAACCGATATAGATGTCACCAAACTGTATTCAACCGGCTACGCCCCTGCCAACGGCGTTGTCTATTTCTCCGACAAGCGGGCCGGCGAGGACTTTCCGGCGCTTCGACTCAAGAACGGTACGCAGCTGGGCGCTCCCCTTACCGTAGCGAGCGAAAATCCTGTTTACACGGTTGGCAATTTTAACAGCACCAAGAAGAAAGCGGCCGCTATTCTTGCGGACGCTTATACCTGCCTGTCCGGAAGCTGGGATGACACCAAGAGTGCCCTGGCAAAAACTGACCGACCGGCCTCGAATACTACGGTAAACGTCTGTTACGCTACCGGCAACGTGAACACATCTTCTACTACCTATAACGGCGGTTTTGAAAACCTGCTCCGGTTTCTTGAGGACTGGTCAAATAAGACCAGTACGTGGACAGGCTCCGCCGTCTGCTTGTGGAACTCCACTCAAGCTACAGGTTTGTGGAACCAGACATACTATAGTGCTCCGGGCCGCACTTGGACATATGACTCTATGCTGGACGATCCAAACAATATTCCACCTGAATCGCCTGTCATCCGCGTCTTCCATCGCACAGGGTGGGCGCAGGAGCACGTCGGACTCTAATCCGGTTCCACCAAAACACTGGCAAGAAAGCCCGCGGCACTCCGCGGGCTTTCGTTTTGCAGGTTCAACTGCCGTTCCGTCAGGTGTTGATTCCGCGAAGCGGAATTGTCACCGCACGGGAAGTCATCTATTGGGCCGCTATTCCACTACGATATCGTACGGCAATCTGGCCACCAGCGGATCATCGGCCAACCTGAGTGCCCGGTCAATCTGATCTTCACCAATCGTCTCGCTCCGCATACCCAACATGCGGCCGATAAACGACGTCAAACTCGGAGCGGGCCAGATGAACAACGGGCGTTTCTGAGGATAGACGGCGACTGAATAGGTCTTGAGGTGTTGTAACTGGGCCAGGTAGTCAAGGGCTCGCTTCAAGCCGCCCAGTTCATCTACCAATCCGTTCGCTTTCGCTTCGCGACCGGTCCAGACTTGACCGCGCCCAAGAGCATTGACGGAATCCGATGAAATCCGACGGTTCCCGGCCACGAGATCAACAAATCGGCCGTAGAACGCCTTCAGGTGCCCGAAGTACTTCTGGCGTTCGTCGTCGGTGAACGGGCGGATGGTAGACATCATGCCGGCAAACCGACCTCGCGTGTAAAGCTCCTTCCCCAAGGCTATCTTCTGGTGCAAGCCGCTGTAGTCAGCTTTGCCGCCGTAAATGCCGATTGACCCCGTACTGGTTGCGGGCAGCGCGAATATCTTCTGAGCGGACATGGAGACGTAGTATCCTCCTGATGCGGCCACATTGGCCATTGAGACAACAAACGGCTTGCGCGACGCCGTCCGATCCGCTTCATGGTAGATATCATCTGAAGCCAGAGCCGAACCTCCCGGAGAATTAACACGGAACAGCACCCCTCGTACCCGCGGATCTCCTTCAGCCGCTTTCATCCCTCGCGCCATCCACCGCGGTGTGACTTCCCCCGGTTGCCCCATTGGTGATACGTCTCCGGCATCCGATGTGATCTCCCCCTCCGCCACCACTATTGCCAGAACCGGCTTCTGGCTCCAATCGGTGGTGATTATGGTGTCCGTTGCGTAGGTTGAAAGGGCGGTTGTATGCCGCAGTTCAAGGCAGGAGTCAAGTTGGTCCTCATAACACAACAGATCAACCAACCGGTAGTCACGCGCTTCGGCAGAAGTGAACGGACCGTTGTCGATGATTTTCCGGACCGAGTCAGACGACAGCTTCCGACCCTCGCCGATACCGGTTACGAACTGGACGGACCAATCATCAAGCAGCCGATTGACCTGCGCGCGATTCTCCTCTGAGGCTTCCCGATTGGTATAGGTCTCTGCTGCGCTTTTATAGTCGCCAATTCGCAGCAGGTCTATCTTCACCCCCAGCTTCTCCAGCGTTCCCGCATAGAACGTCAGTTCGGCCCGCAATCCGACCAGATTGAGCTCGCATACCGGCGGAATAATAATGCTATCCGCTATTGATGCGAGAAAGTAGCCGAGATTAGACGGCGTCGCCAGAAAGCAAAAGAGCCGCTTGCCGCGGCTCCGAAAATAGGAAAATGCCTCTCGAAGTTCCTGCGCTTTGGCGAATCCGAATGACGCATCCCGGATCTTCACTAGTAGTGCTCCGACCGACGGATCCTCCGCCGCTCGATAGACCGCCAGAAGCTGTGTGGCGTACGGCGTCGCGCGATAGCCGAACACCGGCTGTGGTGGATTCTCCGGCAAGCTACCTGACAGACTCATGGATAGTTGCCTCGGTCGCGGCTTTACCGGCGATGGCTGCCGAAGGCTGTACCAACCGCCGAAAACGGTCGTGCCCCGTTCGCCGCCACCACGCACGTAGCTGCTCTTGGACCCTACAAAGTAGTGCAGAAGATTGACTCGCATACCGATCTGGAAATTCCGGTGTGAATCGATATACCCATTTATGAACACACCGGGGCTTGGCGTAATCTCCGCATGATAAATATACTCGGCGTTAGGCAGCTTTGTCTTGGTGGAAAGAAACATGTCGGCGGCAATCGTCAGCTTCTCGTCGAACGGCCGATATGCGAGAGAGAAGCGTTGCTCAATCTCCGTTCTCCGGCCGTCCACGCGGCTTCGGTTCAGATTAGACCAGACTGCTCCCCAGCTGAATGGACCGCTCTGTTGCGACTGAAGCGCCAGCGTCCAGGAGTGGAGCCTTCGATAGTAATCCGGTCCGTCTGAGTAGTACCGATAGGAAAAACCCATGCTTAACTGACGCTGGGGCGAGAAGCCGGTCGCGAATACGTATTCCTTATAATCCTTGCCCGGCCCATTGTCCACCACGCGATAGGCCGCCGCCAAGTGTTCTCGCTGCGCCAGCAAACCCCAGCTTCTTGCAAAGGAATGATCGAGGTAATCCGCCATGACCTGAACCCCGGTGACACTGAATCTACCGAGCACCGCCGGGTTGATCCAGGCCGCTTCCGAGCCATAGACCGCCGCCGCCGGCTGATAGTAGAACACTCCTTCCGGTACCGGAATTCTATCCACCACCTGCGCCAGACCGCTGACTGAGCACGTAAGGCAGAGCAATGCGAGGAATATGTACGCGGATTTGACACTCATCATTCTTAATCTCCGGGTTCGCCGTGAACCAATATGTTCCCCTTGCCGCGAACGGTGGCGCTGATGCTTCCGATCCCCTGGCCAAGTCTCAGATTGAGATGGTTATGCTCAACCACATCCGCCACGAACTGAATCTGTGAGACATCGATTGTCCCATCCTCGTCCACCGTGAGCGCTAACGCCGCCGACAGATTATCGGGCAACCGCAATTCAACGTCTTCATACTCGCTGATGATAACCAGTCGGCTATCGGTCATCCCCGCAATATCTACGAGTACCGGTCCCGAACTGCTGCGCACAAAACTCCCCATGCCGGTCGGCGCGAATCCGCTGATCTCGGTTCGACCGTACCGATTCCTGACATTCAGTTCCCCCTCGACGGTTTCTATCTTGATATCGCCGCTTTCGTTGCGGAACTTGGCGGGTTTTCCTCTGCAACTAAGCGAACGGGCGGTCAGATTGGCGTTGGTCGTCGAGGCAGATATCTCTCCCGTTATATCCTGCAATAACACCCGTTGATTGGCAGTAGTTACGTCGAGCTTGCCGATGACATTTGAGACCTCCAGTCGACCCATCGATGACGGAATCACGATCTCGCGAAACGGTCCCTTGGCGGTGACGTCAAAGGAGACCGCTTCAATAGCAATGGCGCAATCGGGGGGCACAACCAGACCGGCCAGAACCAGCCCTACTTCCACATCTTCCTCCCACGGTGCAGGATTTGGAGCCCGCATTTCGATTCTGATTTCGTCCGCCACGAGCGCGAGACTCACGGAAATGAGGTCAATATAATCAACCCCCTTCTTGCGTCCTTCTGTACGAGCCTGTATACGGTAGGAGAGTGATACGGTTTCGCCTTTCGCGGACTCGATCTTCAGAGACCCGGAAAGGCTCGCCGCCGAGCGAAGGAGTATCTTCTTCTGCGGTGTAACTCTCAAAGACGCCTTGAGGTCGCCCGTTGAGTACAGCCCCGGCTCAATCTCGGTGACTTGTTGTGACTGCACTGTCGTTCCAACCGGCAATAGACACGCCAGATACGTTAGTATACCAATCGTGCCGCTTCTTATGAATCTCATCGTGACGACTCCTGATACAATTCTCTCATGAGCATCGAGCCTGCTACCGCGGCGTTGAGCGATTCTACCGATCGTGAGTGCGCAATCCGGACACGCACGTCCGCCTGCGCCATTAGTTCCTCCGACAGCCCGGTCGCCTCTGAGCCCACCGCCAATATGATTCCTTTTTCCTTGGTCATAGATCGCAGCCGTTCGACCGGCTCACGGGCCGACAGATCGGTCGCCACCAGAGCGGTCCCAAACGATGTCTTCAGTCTTTTCACGTCGCTCCATGTCGTATGGACCATTCCGATCCCGAATATCGCTCCGGCCGACGAGCGGATCACTTTTGGCGAATACAGATCGGCGCAGGAACCCGCAGTGATGACCAACTCCATCTCAAAAGCCACTGCCGACCGTAAGAGCGTGCCGAGATTGCCCGGATCGCCGATGTTCTCACACAATAATAGTCTACGTGTCTCAGGACGATAAAGTTCTTCCAGCGTTGTTTGCGGTGTCGCAAATCGGCCGACCACTCCCTGCGGGGCTTTCGTATCCGATATTGCCTCCAACTGGCGGGCCGGGATTTCACGCCCTTCCACTCGCGCTCGGCGAAATGCCTCAACCAGCTTCTCTCCCCGCTCGCTCAACAGACTCTTGCTGAAATACAGGATCGTCGGACGATACCGGTGCCGCAACGCTTCTTCCAGAAGTCGGACACCCTCCGCCAGAAACTCTTGCCGCCTATTTCTACCTTTCCTGGTGAGAAGCGACCGTATATCTTGTAGCTCAACTTTGGAGAGCGGCAAACTGTATTCCTTTTGGCCAGATGGCACTAATGAATCTATGCGCATATCGGCTTGGCAAGTGAAAACTCGTTTGATCCTCCTGCTGCTTCTCTGCGCGGCTTTTCCGGCAGCGGCTCAGGATTCCATTGTCGTGGGCGGCCTTGACGGTCTCAGCCCATTCGATTCCACGCAACATCCTCAGATCCTTCTGGCGTTGTCCGGCGGTGGCGCTCGCGGTCTGGCCGCTATCGGTATCCTCAGAGCCTTTGAAGAAAAGCAGATCTCGATTGCGGCCATCGCCGGGACATCGATTGGCGGCATAGTGGGAGGGCTGTATGTCTGCGGCTTCAACCCCGATCAACTGGCGGCCATTACCCGCAGCACTGATTTTTCCACGCTGTTTGCCAACAAGCCGTCGCGACTGACGATGTTCCTCACCCAGCGGCAAGAACGCGATCGCCATTTGGTTTCTGTCCGTTTCGACGGCTTCCGACCAACCATTCCGCAGGCGCTTACCGCCGGACACCAGGTGTCATCGACCCTTGCCGGTCTTACGGCGCGGGCGGTTTACCGGGCAGGTCGCGATTTCTCCCGTCTCAAAATCCCCTTCAAAACCGTGACCACCGATATCGTCTCCGGGCGGATGGAAGTTCTTTCCTCCGGTTCGTTGGCCGACGCCATGCGCGCCACGATGGCCTACCCGCTGGCGTTCACCGGCCTCCAACGAAACGAGCAACTGCTAATGGATGGTGGTATGTTGTCGCCAGTGCCGGTCGAAGTCGTCGCCGGAATGAGCCACGCGACGGACTTTGTGGTCGCTGTAAATACTACCAGTCCGCTGGTCTCTCGTGAGCACCTCGTCTCTCCGATCGACATTGCCGGTCAGGTAACTTCGATCATGACTCGCGACAAACTTCTGTCGGAACTGAGTCGGGCTGATTATGTCATTTCACCGGTGCCGGACCGCATCACTTCCATCGACTTCGATCTCCGCGACAGTATAATCGAGTTTGGCTACCGAGCCGGTCTTCGCGCTGCCGACAGCATCATGGCCAAGATCAGCATGCGGTCGGATGGTTCGTCTTTTCTGATCCGCAAGGTTGTCTGCAACTCATGCAGCCCGACTCTGCTCGTACAGTTTCCCCGCGAACGTTTTACGCGCAAGGAACTGATCCGGCTTCTGTCTCAGGAAGTAATCGATCAGTCGCTGTACCGGCTGACCGCTCATCTGAAACCTCTGGAATCTCATTCCGGAGAGCAGGACAGTGATAATGCGGTACAGCTGACAATCATCTCGGAACCGGCGCCCGCAACGGCTGATCTCCACGTATCGTTTCGCGGTGTTTCGCGCTATGCCGATTCGACACTGATTCGACACATGGACCTCCCCACCTCGTCGCTGACCGCTCCGGCGCTCAAGCGTAGCCTCGACCGGATCGTGAATCTCTATGCTGTCGACGGTTACGATCTAGCCGATGTCCGGGACGCGTCGATTGACCAAGACCGCAGAACCCTGACGATTACAATCGATGAGGCCATCGTGCGCCGGATCGACGTCCAGGACAACGTCAAGGCGCGGGACTGGCTCATTCGCTCCTACTGCCCTCTTAAAGTCGGTCAACCCTATTCCACTCGCGCCGCCTCGCGAGGGGTGAACAATATCTACGGAACCGATCTGTTCGAGCAAGTCAGTATCGAACCGATTCCGTGTCGGGACGGCGTCGCGGCTCTCATCAGCGTACGGGAGAAAAAGAGCGTGCAGGTCCGGCTCGGCTGGCATTGGGATGACGAGTACCAGTCCGAGGAATTCGCGGAATTTCTTAACGACGATGTAATGGGCGCCGGAATCGAGTATGCGTTCCACGCACAGTACGGCTACGATCACCAGTTGTACTCCGCCGAACTTAAGGCCAACCGCATTCTATCCACCTATCTGACGGCCCGTTTGCAGGTGTTCCATGATCGATTTGACCGACTCCTGTTTCGAGCAACCGAGCGTCCCACCGGCGAGCGTGTCGAGACAACTTACGGCAGCTGCCTGACGGTCGGCCAGCAAATCGAACGGCTCGGGACGGTGTCGGCGAAACTGAGAATCAGAGATGTCACGAGTCGCGATCCCCAGACCGGAGTGGAGGAGAGGTTCCGCTTGCGACAGCTCCTTTTTGAGACGCATGTTGAGACATTCGACCGCTGGCCGTTCCCCCGGTCCGGAAAAAGGCACTTCTTCGAAATCGCGCTGACGGGAAAGTACCTGGGAGGGAATGTCGAGTTCACCCGCTTCTTCTCCTCGCTTGAGTCGTACTTCCCGTTCGGCAACTGGCTGTGTTATCACCCAACGGCATCGGTAGGTTTGTCTCGCTCGGGTCTGCCGATCACGGAGCAGTTCTATTTCGGCGGCTTGAGATCATTTGCGGGACTTCGCACCAGTCAAGTTTCGGGGGACAAACTGCTGATGTTCAATCAGGAGTTACGCGTAAAGCTGCCGTTGCGGTTATATTTCTTCACCCGTTTGGATATTGGTGAAGCTTACGCCACGGCCGAGCAGATCAAGCTGCGCAATTTGCGGACGGGCTTCGGCGTGTCGCTGGCGTTCGACTCGCCGATCGGCCCAGTTGAATTCGGCTACGGCGTGACCAATCACAACGCCGACCGATTCTACTTCAGCGCCGGCCCGAGCTTCTGAGCAGTACAGGCCCCGTAGCGCGGAACCCCATCGTGGTTCCGCGTCACTCAACTAAGACAACCTGACCCTACAGCAGTCCGTTCTTCTCCAGAAACGGCTCAACCTTCGGCTCCCTGCCGCGGAACCGCTTGTATAATGTCATGGCGTCCTCAGTACCAAGCCTCTCCAGAATGTTCTTCCGGAATGAAGCAGCCGTCTTCTTGTTGAACAGCGAGGTCTCCTTGAACGCTTCAAACGCATCCGCATCCAGAACCCCCGCCCAATCATAGCTGTAGTAGCCCGCCGAGTAACCGCCCATCATGTGACCGAAATAGACTGAGTGATAACGCGGCAGAATTTCGGGAATCAGGCCGATCGCAGCCATCGCCTGATCTTCGAAATTAGTCACATTCACATTCTTGGCGTTGTCCAGTTCGTGCCAGGCCATATCCAGGAAACAAGCCGCCAGGTACTCGACCGATTCGAATCCCTTATTGAACAGATAGCTGTTCTTGAGTTTGTCTACCATGTCAAGCGGAATGACTGCGCCTGTCTTATAATGTTTGGCATACAGCTTCAGGAACTCCGGCTCCAACACCCAGTTTTCCATGATCTGTGACGGCAATTCCACTGCATCCTGCTGCGCATATCCGCTCCGGTAGCTCCCGGTCGAAAGCAGCGTGTTGAGCGAATGACCGAATTCGTGGAATACGGTCTTGACTTCATCGATGCTCATAAGGGATGGTGTGCCGGATGTCGGTTTGGTGGAATTACAGACCAGGGTGGAAAGCGGAATCACCCGCTTGCCGTTCCGTACGAAACTGCCGCGAAACTCACCCGACCAGGCACCCGAGCCTTTTGATTCGCGCGGGAAGAAGTCGGTGTACAAAATCCCCAGCAGGCGACCGTTGCCTTCCTTGACCTCATACACCTTGACTTCGGGATGGTAGATCGGAATGTCTTTTCGCTCTACAAACTTGAGGCCGTACAGCTTTTCCGCGAGCTTGAACATTCCCGTCTCGACATTTTCCAAGCTGAAATACGGGCGCAGTGCCGCGTCGTCCAAGTCGTACTTGGCCTTCCGAAGTTTCTCGGCGTAGTACCACCAATCCCATGACTCCAATCTAATTCCCGGATGCTCGTTGTCGGCGATTGCCTGCATCTCGGCCAATTCAGCCTTGGCCCGATTCAGCGCCGGCCGCCACAATCGCCACAGAAATGAGTCGACCGCTTCAGGGGTCTTGGCCATCCGGTCTTCCAGGAAAAACGCCGCCGGTATCGAGTAGCCGAGCAGGCGGCACCGCTCTTCGCGTAGAGTGAATATCTTCTGCAGAACGGCCTTATTGTCATAGTCGTTGTCGCGGTTGCAGTGCATGAAGTAGGCCGCGTAGAGTTGCTGACGAAGTTGGCGGCTGTCGGCGTATTGCAGGAATGGCGTCCAGCTTGGCCGCTGCGCCGTAAACACCCATTTGCCGGGCATATTCTTGATCCGGGCGTCATCCTCTCCCATCGCGATGATATTTTCTGGCAGACCCGCCAGATCGGCCTTGTTGTCGATCACGATGTACGACTCATTGGTTTCCGTCAGGTTGTTGTTTCGGAATTTCAGTCCCTGAAGCGAACTCTCTTGGTTGATCCCGCGAAGCCGGGTTTTTTGCTGTTCGTTCAGGAGCGCTCCGCGGCGAACAAAATCGCGATACTTATTCTCCAGAAGATACAGTTGCTCCGCATTCAGCTTCAAGGACGACCGCTGATCGTAAACGGCCTTCACGCGGACGAACAACTTCTCGTTCAGCCAGATGTTATCGTTATGAGTAGACATCAGCGGCGACAACTGCTTGGCGATATCCTGTATCTCCGGACTGTTCATCGTTCCCATGAGAGAATAGAATACAGCCGTCACATTCCCCAGCAGTTCCCCCGCCATATCCATCGCGACAATCGTGTTGTCGAATGTCGGCGCCGCGGTATTATTAGCAATCTCATCGATCTCTGCGTCATGCCGCTTGATTGCTTCTTGAACCGCCGGCAGGAAGTGTGCATTCTGAATGCGGTCAAACGGCGGAGCCTGATACGGCGTGGTCGGCGTGACCAGTAACGGATTGTCCTGCGCCGCAATCGGCAGGTGAAGAACCGCTAGCAACAATGCCAGCGCGAGCGTGGAAAGAACTGTTCTTGTTTTCAAGATGTCATCCTCTCTTTTTGTCAAAGTGGGGTCCAATATACGACCAAAAGAAGGCCGGCGCATCAATTCTGATCGATGGATTTCTCCGTTCAGTCAGGTCCTGCTCCGCCGAAAATGGAGTGTGACCTGACCGTATCCTTTGCTCTGCTCCCCACAAAATCCCTTGACAAATGCCTCCCCGGAAACTACATTATTAGCGCGATCGGGGTTCTCCCGGCCTGACTGACGTCAGCCTCACAGGCGTTAGCAGCACGATAGCGTGATTTGATTCGACAATCGAATAACTCCCATCTTCACCTCCTCACATCTGCCGCTGCGCATAGGCACAGGACCGTTTAGCACAGGAGGAAAGATCATGGAGGAACAGTTTCTCGGCCGGCGGTCGCACCGAGCGGGCGGACCTCCGGGCGGGAAACCACCTAGCACAAACAAATGACTCGCGGCGCGGGGCTTTGGTAGAGTCTCGATCTCCGCGGACGGCCGGGCAGGAGTCAATGGGAGGCGGTGGCTTATCCAGTTCCGTCGAAGGTTGAAATCCTCATTTCGCCTATCGTCCGACGGTGACTGGTTCCGGCCGGAAAATTGGGATACTCAGGCTGTCCCCGAATAGTCTGAACGATTATCCGCAATACAATCGGCCCGGCAGCGCGAGCGCGTTGCCGGGTTTTTTGTTGGCTTCGGCTTCCCGTCTCGATCCACTTGATACCTTCGATTGTTGGCGTTATTTTGTAGGTCGAAACCCCTTAGGGTTTCGACATCTTTCAATGACTAATATCAGGCGCTATTTCCAGGAAGGTCATGTCTACTTTCTGACACATGTCACCGATAATCGAATGCCCATACTTGTAGAGCACATCGACTTGCTCATGTCGGCCCTCGAAAGGACAAGGAGCAAGTGGCCGTTCGAGTTGATAGCATGGTCAGTTCTGCCGGATCACATTCATATGGTCGTGAATCCCGCAAAAGAGAACTTGTCGCCAATTGTGAAAGCGTTCAAGCTCTCATTCTCGAATCGTTATCGAGACCGAATGGGCGTTTCCACTCTGCGCGTATGGCAAAATCGATACTGGGATCATGTGATCAGGAACGAAGAAGATCTTAGGAACCACATCGAATACACGCACTACAACCCGGTCAAACACGGATTGGTAAGAGCGCCGTTGGAATACAAACACTCTTCCTTTCTCAGTTTTGTCGAGAATGGAGTATATGATTCCGATTGGGGGTCCTTGGATGAATTCAGGTTTGAAGGAGATTTCGGTGAATAATCAAGAGTGTCGAAACCCTAAGGGGTTTCGACCTACAAGTAAGCTCGTAAGTTAATGCGGAACAGTTACTTATGTGACGTCAGCTCCTCCGCTTTTCCTTGCCTTCCACCCTTAAACATCGTACCTTTCCACGTCCGTTTCAGAGAGAAAAAAACGCTAACGATAAAGGAAACGCCGCCTCATGGCTTCGCTTGAAAGACAACGTATCGAAACCGTCTTCCTCGAAGAGGAGATGAAGTCTTCCTATCTCGACTACTCCATGTCGGTCATCACCAACCGCGCGCTGCCGGATATCCGCGACGGCATGAAACCGTCGAACCGCCGCATCATGG
>Ga0315276_10000203_pt1 | contig 49067 bp, 64 predicted proteins | sample YL17G05_0_MG_FD_204542 | JGI IMG/M metagenome (GOLD analysis project Ga0315276, IMG submission 204542) | Sediment microbial communities from Yellowstone Lake, YNP, Wyoming, USA - YL17G05_0 | ecosystem: Environmental > Aquatic > Freshwater > Lake > Sediment | place: USA: Wyoming | collected...
ATTAAGTAAGTCCCACACCCATTTAGCGTTGACAGCATCATAATCAGCTTGTGGTGATGCGGCTATATCTTGTATTCTACCACCTACAACATTAATATTACTATCTATTATAAGTGTAGTCTTGCCTGACGCCCCTGCTGCTCCTGGTGCGCCAGCTAAACCATTCGCCCCAGTTGCCCCAGTCGCCCCGGTGTCCCCTGTAGCTCCTTGTGCGCCTCGTCTTACTCCAAAGAGAGAGATAGCAAGCGCGGCGGCGGCGGATGCGGCGGCAGCGGTAGCAGAAGCGGCGGCAGCGCTTGCCTCTGCTGCCGCATCCGCTGCCGCGCCAGATGCTTCAACTGCCGATGCAGCAGATTCTTCAGCAGATAATGCCGCTTCTTCAGCTAATGCCTCTAATTCAGCAATTGAGAACCCACTATCTTCAAGTGTTCTACCATCGCCATCAATATTCCATATTGCAACATTCTCAGGTCCTGAAATTGCAGGACCTGAAACAGTGCCGTAATCAGTTCTTTCTACTGCTAACTCAACTACACCAACATCTGTTGCTTTTAAAATTCTGGGGTCTCCAGGACCTGCACTTATAAGTTGATCCAAAGCCTGAGCATTAGGCAAATTTACATTACCAGCCTGTAGTATATACAAAGCATTAGAAGGGGCGGTAGTTGTCCAATCTAATATACCTGTTAGTCCCGTAGTATTTGTTAAAACCTGGCCTGCTTCCCCAGATGTGGCTGGTAATTCCCATTTTACATTGTTAAGTATGACATCTGGCGCGATAAAAGATACGTTTTTGTTAAATCCATTATCAAAAAAAGAAACCTCCCGTGTTCCGACTTGGTTATCAACAAATATATCCGTACAAGTGATAGTATTAGTTACATATAATGAGTTTACGTTTTTTATACTTTCTCCACCAACAACAGTAATAGCGCAATCTTTTATCTTCCTACCTGTATTACCATCCCAGATAGCCAGACTTTCATTAAGTGAAACCGCTGGATCCGGGCCTGAGACATTTCCATTACTATTAGCCCACTGTAATTGTGTACCATCTGTATTTGTTAAAACCTGGCCTGCTATTCCTTGTTGATCTGGCAGAACCCATTCAACATCATCCAACAAAAGAACTGGACCTTTTAATATAGCAAATTTTGTAAAAGCTGGAGTTTGATCAGATAACAATAGCTCTTTGGTTTGTATATTATTTTTGGAAACCATAATATCGTCACTTGTTACAGCATTTTTTGCTGAAAGAATATTACCTTTTAAAGAATTAATTCCTATAACATCATCAGTACCAATAATATGGATAGTAGAAGGATATATTAATTTAGGATTTGGGGGGTATGGCCCAGGTTCTAAAATAGGAATAACTCCATCACCTGGGGGAGGAGCACTAACATCTAGATAATCCGTTCCTGCTACTGCTATAGATATTTGACCAGTAGCTTCTATTTTTGCTATTCCGCCTGGGGCTAAATCTTCAAGAAATTGAGAAAATGGCATAGCCAACCTAAGAACTGCATTCCCTTCGTTTAAAACAAAATGAGCAAGAGCAAATCTTGCATTGATTGCTACTAGATCAGCAAACATAGCGCCTAAACGATTAGATATTTCTGGTCTCCCTAAATTATTTCCTTCCCATATTTGACCTACAAACCCTCCGCCAATTGGATCTGGCACTATTGTTTGCCCTAAATCAGGCAAATTATCAATAGTGATAGTTCTATATTCCGTAGGAGTATTAGTCGCATCCCCAATCCACAAATGACCTTCGGTAAGAAAAGGAATAACTGTTGGAGTTGTACTAATAATGCCAGCAGTATTATATATATAGCCATTAGCTAAAGAATCTAATACTTGAGCATTGGGCAATGATGCATTTGGAGACCCTATAACAAATGAAGCATCAAGTATATTTGATAAGATAGGAGAAGGGATTGCAATACCATTACTATCACCTACTAATACATAAGTGGGATCACAAAGTATTCGACCTGTAACTGGTGAAATAAAGTTATGCAAAACATCAAATTTCATGTTAATTTATTGCATCCTCATTTGCTTCTAAATCACCTAAAATAGCTATATCAGCATCACGTGGCACTGCTCTATTTTCTGCGGCACGAGTAAGTATAGCCAAACGGGTAGCCTCCCATCTTTCATCTGATCTAAAACGCTCTATTTCTAACCTTTCATGAGGATTAAGATCTTGAAACATCCTATTATCTAATTGAGGATGTGCGACATTATATTTTTCTTCTTCTTGCCTGTGACGAGCTACAGCTCCCTCATTAGCTCGTTGCCAATCTCTAAACCTTGCCATCTCTGCTTCATGGGGATCGGGAGGCACTATCGCCTCCTCGTGAACAAGAGGTACTGCACCATCGTTTTGATTATTGTTGTTCTCTTGGCAACACCTATAACAAGCTCTACAAGCATGAATAATCCCTCCAATTACACAAAACAAAAATGCTTGAGTATGCATTAAAGCACTTAACATATTAGTTCCCCCAATGAATATTTTGTAGTTTTGTCGTTAATTGTGTATTAGGTAAAACTGGATTTGCATTAGGGTCAGAATAAGCATTGTTGCCTGGTACTCTTGGATTCTTTACAGGACGTGGATCAGCTTTTACAAGTGGTGGTCTATTTTGTTCTGACGGCACATCTAAATAAGGCTTACCAACCATTAAACCAGTCCATACTAACCTATCACCACGCCATTCCATTTGCTTAACCAAATCCTTATGGTTAAAATCAAAGCCGCTCTCATCACATACTCCAAGTGCCGAAGGGTTGTCTGCATCAATGACTACATTTTTCCCTTTCCAACGATTAACCCAACTCATTTAAAGCTCTCCATAGTCTTCATCTCCGCGAATACTTATGTTTACGGATTCAGAATCTGATACCGTTGCAAGATTAAATGATTGCTCATATTCGCCTTTAAATGCTACTGCTACTTGAGGATTATATTTTAAGGCAAGTTGATAACTTAAACCCCATATTAAAGCAGGGTAAAAACGTGATGGAATCTGCAAAGCGTTAGTATAAAAAGCCCCAGCATCCTGGATCATTTGTTTATAGGAATATAGCAAACAATTATATTGATTAGTAGGCGCAGGCCATAAATTAAGAACTGGGATAATTTGGCGATCTAAATAATAAGTACTTGGACGACCTTGTAATTTCTTGTTTGGATAATTCAAATATTCATATCTACTTACATTACTTATCGGTATATCAATAATATTATTATTAAAATAAATTTCTTGAATATCAAGCGTTGCACCTCCAGTTTCTCTTATACGATACGCTCTAGCCTCAATAGGAGTAGGTACATCAATCCATATAATGCTGCCTTTAATAAAATTTGATGTTGGAATTATAGCTAATGGAAGCCAATCAACATTATTTAGTGAACTTTCTACTATAATAGAATAAGTAAGATCGGCATTAGATTGAATACCTACGAAGTTTATTTGTTGAGTTGCATCATCTCCATAATCATATGAAATCTCACCATCTTGAGCATTCTGAGTACAAGCAGTTAGTGGGTCTCCATCAAAAGCATTTTCGGCAACACCACTACTAGCAGCAGCAGTTCCATCTAATTGACGTGTTGATGTTCTAAGATTTGCTTGTATGATGTTACTAACTGTAACAGGCAAAATATATTGTATCTGCGCAGGTACAAGAGACAGATAACTAGATTCTAAAGTCCAAAGATTTATACTTTTATTCATCCACTCTAAAAGCAGAAGATCAATACTTCTTTTAGCTGAATCTAACTTTTGAGGTTCTACAAATTCTCCTAAAATACCTATTCTTTCAAAAGCTTCTCTGATAATAAGCTCAATTTGAATAGATTGAAAATTAAAAGTTCCAGAAGTAGGTAGCATTGATATTACTCCTGTAAAAATATAAAGTCAAAAGTATCGGTAATAGGGGTTGCGGAGCTATTAACTTTTAATAGCACAAAATTAGTAATCTCACTTGAATTTCCTATTTGTGAAGAGGTTTCATTTACAAACCCCAAAGCAGGAAAAAATTTTGTAGTTAGTTGGTCATTAAAAGCAAGATAATTGTTATTAACTTGATCGAGCGTTTGAAATAATGAATAATTAATACCTGAACCAGCTGGTAATAATACTGTCGCAGAATAATTAATCACAGTTGTTGCAACAGTATTAACTACAATCAAAGGTAAAAATCCCGCGTTACCAGTTCCTGCTCTAATCCCAGTAACTGCTGCACTTGCTGTTACAGATATAATAATGTCATAATATTTTGTGCCATATACTGTAGCACCGATACCTGGACCAGGTATATTCTCGGTCACATAAGCGCCATTTTGAAATCCTGCAATTGTAAACGATGTACCAGTATTATTAGTAGAAGAACTAATTGATATTGATCTTATAACTTTTGTTTTAATAAAAGAAATCTGGTTAGGAATACTAGGATCTGCAAATGTTCCATTTAATACTAGATTACCAGGCGATGCTAAATTCTGCAAAGCCGCTACAGCAGATAAATCTTGTATTGGCCAGTTTAGTTTGGTAAAAGTTGACATTAAGACATCTCTTTTTAATTATTATTTTCGTCCAAAAACCCTTAATGTCTCAGCTAAATTAGCTCTTTTTCTGGTTAAAGAATTTTTAGAATGTTCGGCTTTTTCTAGTTTTTTCTCAGGAATTTTCTTGCCCTCAGGAACTCCTAAGTCTTTATGTAAAGCACCTTTGTGTTCTGGGTTAATAGCTCCTTGAATCCAGTTTTTTCCAGATTTAGCCATTATTTCTCTTTTTGCTCTACTATGCGCCATATTAATTCCTTATATTTGTCTAAAATTCATATCAATACTATTGGCTACCTCTGCCGCTTGTCCACTGATATAGATGAGGAGAGAGTTGTATGGTGGTGATGGTTGAAAATATGGGGCAACTCCCGAAGGAGGAACTGGAAATATATATTGATCTTCAGCTTCATCCTCCTTAATTGTAAACAAATTAAAATTATTACCTACAGCAGCTAAAAAAGTTGCGCCATTATTTTTAATATCTAAAACTGTACTAAAAATAGTTGTGTGAATACTTGCAGCAGTTAATTTTGATGTAGTCAAAATATAATCAATATTATCACGCTCAAGATTAATATTAATCAATGGGAAGAAGCCAGTATATCCTGTGCCAACGCTTACCTGGTTTACAACTCCATCTGTTGTTATGGAATAAATTTTGTCATAAATTTCTGCGGAATAAACAGTATTACCGTTAGGTCCTGCTAAATTTTCGGTAATAAGAACTCCATTTTGAATGCCACTTATAGTAAAGCCCACTCCCCCAAGGTTATTTGCAGAAGTAAGAGAAATAGATCTGCTATATCCACGATCAATAAATGATACCTGATTTGTAACTCGATCAGCGAGATTACCATTTAAAATAAGATTAGCCGCACCCAAAATATCTTGCAGCGCACATACATCCAAATTATCAGCTATTGGAAAAACATATCTTAAATATCTAGACATAGGGCGACTCTCTTTTAAATTTAAATAAGTATGTAAATTAGATGTTTTTATTCTAATTTACATACTTTTTAAGTATGTGCAAAAATTGCACATACAGCTAATTAAACTCCAGGTGAACCAAAGATCCCACGTGGATTAGATACGCCAAAAGAATAACGCTCAGTAGCCTTAGCCATAACGTTATCTGTTGGATAATCGACGTAAGTATCAGTCTCAACCGGTGTTCTTTGAAAATGTTTTAACCCATCTTCTGCATCAGTAATGATAAACCAAGCAGTAGCCGAAGTTAGATACTGATTAATTTTGTAACCGTCAGGAATATAGTCATTGTGATACAATGCGTTAATATCATTGTTTGCTACATCCACACGGAAAGCAGAATTAAGCAACCTAGAAGCGGCAAATTGCAACTCTCTCGGTAAAATAAGTTTTTTAGCCATAGTCTGAGACAAAATTCCACTTTGCATTGGGAATTTTTGAATCAAAATAATAGCTTGCTCTACTCCTGCCTCACTAAAATCAACGTTTGGAGTACCATTACCAAAAGCATTGGAGAATACACCACCATCAATTGGGTGAGTTGTAGAACATACTGATTGACCGTCACCGATAGGATAAGCCGCATTAAAAGCATTATTTAATACATTTGCACCAAGAATATTCTTAGTTACCCTTAAAGAATTTCTAAGTGAAATCGCTTGTTGTGGGAACTGATTTTGATACAAGTTATCTTCAACGGCTTCTTTAGTAATTGTAAAACTTAAACCCACCCTTTTGTGAATATAATTTGTTACAATTCTTTGACCCATACTATCAGTAGCAATAGGTTGGCCTTCTGGTTTTATATCAGCTGCGCCAAGATATTTCATCTCAACTTCAATTTCCTGATACTTGTCTGATTGGTAAGTTTTAAATATCTCTGTCCATTGTTCAGGATATGTTGGATATTGACCAAAGACCGCCTTTAAACCAGGGCGGAGTAACTGAGCAATTTGTCCGGTATTTATCATAATTTTATACTCTTTCTATAATTAAACAGCTACTACGCCAAGAGAACCGCCTCTATAAGCATGATTGTTGATTGTGACCATTACATTTAGGAAAGCGGCAGTTGTTTGATCTGCTACATAACTAATAGGTTGACTTAGATTGTTTGGATCATTGGTATAACCGATCACTTTTAAAGGTAAGGTAATGACAGTATGTGCTGGATCATTTGCCGAAAATGCTCTAGCTAAATAAGCTGCTGATTGACCAGTACGAGTACTACCATCAACTGGGTTAATCGGAACTAAGTTTCCACCTCCACCGCCGAGTCCAAGTCCAAAGTTTTGACCCATTAAACCGTACGGAAAACGCGCCTCGTCCAATGCGTTGTTCCAAGTCGATACTTGTATATCAAAAACTGCACTTGGATCATCGATGACAAGAGCTTTAATTTTACTACCAGGCATCACTGCTGTACTAGCTGGCCAGTAAGGAGCTTTGACGAGTACGCCCGTAGGTAATGTATATTCACAACCCATGAAGACACCAACGATCGAAACAGTATTTGTTCCGTTATTATAATCTGTGGCAAATCCATATCTTGCTATCGTTCCACCACCTTGATTAGCGTTTGCTGTATTCCAAATTACCGGATCTCCTGTAAAGATATTTGTTGCGTAAGTTGCTATTCCGTTTGCGGGAGCGCTTATATAATATGTGTTTGTTTTTTCAGTCCAGCTTCCACCATTGATTGATGAAAGTGGTCTTAAGCCGAATGGTGCATTTACGCCATAAGCCATATAAACCTCTTGTTTTAAATTTAAAAAATTATTTTTTTTAAATCTTTTAAGGTAGAGATTTAAGAGACCGATAAAACGATTTTAAGTTTCGTAGAAACTAAGTAATTGGATAATCTTTTAAGGATAGATTTGATAAACCGATGCAACGTTTTAACGTCTTGCCTGACAAGCTCCTTTTGATGGATAAGGAAGAACCAAAAGATACGATTTTAAGTTTCGCAGAAACTTTAAACTTCTTGTGAATCAAGAATACTAATTATTACGATTGTATTAAAATTATTCATTTCGTCAATAGATAATTTATTATTATATTTTTAATTCGTTTTTAGCTAGACATTATCATAACCGTAGCCCCATAAGGTAGAGCGGTTACTAACTCTCCACTAGCATCAACTACAGAAATAATGACGGAGCTAAGATTTCTAGTTGTCCAAAACCCACTATATACAATGGGTGGTAATGTCGTACCAAGGCTTCCTAACGATATCATTACTCCATAATTGATATTCGCCATAGGTGTATTAAAGACTATTTGATAATAACCTCCGCTTCCAGAGATTGAAGTTACATTAGAATGGTCCTCAATAACTATTGAATTAGAATTCCCAACGATAGTATCAGTAAATATACACCACGCCTTCGGAGTAAATGGGTTATTAAAACTGCCAGAAACAGTTAAATTTGAGATCGTAGTATTTCCATTTGCATCAATCAACACTCCATTAAGATCAAGTTTTCCAGTGCCACTCGTAGTAAAAAGAAGATTAGTATTAATATCTGTAGCTTGCAAATCGTTGCCTGTAACTTCAAAAAAGCCTACTTGAATGGAGTTTAAATCAGACAAATCTGGCAATAAATTGATTACAGGATCAGCTAAAATACCATCACCATCAGTTACATTAATATTAGTACCCGCAGTTATAGTGGTAGTATCCCATGTTAAGGGTGCTGCACTTTTTATTACCGGTATTCCAGTTGTAATAACATTATTTAAGTTAAAAATGGATGCTGGAAGTTTAAAATCAATTATCGCACCGGGTGGAACTACATTGCCATTGGTTATATCTATTGAATTATTAGAGCTTTTAGCTTCAAATGCCACAATGCCGTTATACCCCCCTCCAAATGGAATAATACGCCATAATCCAGCCGCAGTTGATACATCATAGAGTTTAAAATCTATAATATCCCCAGGATTCAAGGTGTATAAAAAGCTGTTGTCGTTTTTTAGTATGTCAAAGGTATAGATAGAAATATTGTTAAATATTACATCCGTACCAGTTGCCGCGAGTGTCGCATCTGGAAGGGTGATTGTCCATCCAGCTTGGTCAGGATTAACATCGTTGAATCCAGCAGCTATTGGGCCACCAACAAAAGAGGAAGGCCATGACAAAACAATATCATCAGTTAGTGTGATTAACTGATACGATACTTGTGTGGGGTAGACTGTACTACCATTTACTACGGTATAAGGCATATTTAAAAATTATTTATAGAAGTTAGAGGAGCGGCAAAACCGCCTAGATCATTACTAACTCCTCGCAATGACTTTATTTTATTTGCATTCAATTCATTAAATGCTTGTGTCGCTCTTTTGCAGAATACGTCTGGACGTTCCATCAAAATCACATCCTTATAAGAAATATATTTCCTAGATAAAGCATTTCGCTCTAATGGATCAAAAGAGTATCCAGGTGCCCTATCGGAAGGGACTAGAGTCCATCCTTTTGCTGCCATTTCTTCTACTCTAAAATTAGCCTCGCCTTTTATTCCGGTGTTCACCCATCTGTAAGAATATCCATCCTTCTTTACACCTTCAGGAAGAGTAAAGGGACTCATGTAATCCATGTTATATTCTTCTCTTGCTTCTTGTATTCTTGCTTCGCTATCTCTTGTTGTACGTGACATAATTATTTACCTTTTTTTAAATCTTCTAATTTGTATCTAAGCCAGTCTTTTTCGCTGATTCCCGCATTGCCACACATTCTTTTTTCATCAGATGTTAGAATCATTTGGGTTGGACCAGAAGTCTTGCCACTCATAGAAGAGGTATAAGAATTTCTAACTGCTCCTACAGGGGCGACAGCATCTAAGCCTTTTGTATTCTTTGGTGATTCCTTTTTGATTTTTGATATGTAATCATCAATATGGTCAAAATATTCATCTGTAAAAAGAGCGGCTTCATTCCCACTGTGATTTAAGTTGACGTCTAAATCATTAATAAATTTTGCAACTTTATTCGCCATATTGACATCATATTGCCCCGAATTAGGATCTAGATATTGATGATCTTCTAACCAATCTTTGGCAATTTCTTGCTCTCTTTCGTTAAAGCGAGGATTTGTATATCCAGATTGTTCATAATCGTTATTTTGTTTTGCAGGCGCAGGCTTTCCACGCTCTTCTGTGTAAGCCCATTTCTCTAGATCATTGATGGTATGTATAGCCTTAGTTAAGGATATATCTGCTTCTAATAAAGAATCCAAATCCCCCTCTTCTATGGCTCTTCTTTTGTTCTCTTTTGCTTTATCTAAATCAGCGTAAGCACTTTTCCCATAGTGATAAGTACCTGAGTTTAAGGACTCACTAAGCATTTGTTTAAGCTGTAGATTTTCTTGATACAAAGCTTCTTTTTCTGCAATAGCTTGGTATTTGCGCTTTTTCTCTTTCCAGATTTTGCTTTTTTTCTTTTCTTGTTCAACAGGTGCCTCGGCTTCGGCCTCTTGGCTTTCTTCTTCTCCTAATACTTCAGGCTCTTCTATTTCTTGAGACTCTTGCTGACCGTTTTGTAACTTTTCTATCTCTTCTAAGGCCTGTTGTATTTCGACTAATCCGCTTGTATCCTGCTGCTCTTGATACGGCTCGGTATTAACGACATTTTGTTCTGAATTCATAATTTATCCATATTTTTATGTTTATCTTGTGATGTGTGACGGGTCAGAAATGATAAGATCAATTGCATCTTCTTTTAAGACAAAAACCGGCAAGTTATGGCATTGTATTTTGTATCCCGCATGTCTTGGAAATACTACCCAATCACCAACCTCACACCATTTTCCTGTTTGTTCGTAACGTGGATCTAAATAAGCGGCCTTAGATTTCTTGACTACTAATCCAACGCAACTCCTATATTGTTGTTCGTCATGAACTATATCCGGTCTTAAAAGACCATTTACCATTTTTGGCTCGGTATAGAGGCGAACTAATATCGTCCATCCCTGAGGCTCAACATCATTAAACTTGCTTATTTCTTCTTCTTTTGAGAAGGTTTTTAAATCAATTCCTAAATCTTCTTTATTCATCTGTACTTCCTTTGAATATGTTTTGACATATGTCTATTGCATCTTGCATACCTTTGATTTGGCCAACGGAAAATCGATACGAAGGAAAATCGTGAATCTGCCCGCTAATGACATAATTCTCGATTTTATTTTTTTCCTCACGTAGGTTTTCAACTAGTCTTTTTAAAAGCATTTTACAAAACGTCTTTTAATGATTTCTTTTTAAACTTAATTGGTAAACCTTGGGCGGTTGCTTCTTTATGGCGAATCTTAGCTACGCCGCCCATTGCAAACTTTTGACACCCACCTTTATCTTTTTTTGAAGCTCCAGTACGTACACGATCTTCCATTTTTTTGACCGCACCACCTTTCATGTATTCCATCTCACTACCTTCTTTCTTAACTGAGCCGCCTTCCTTATAGGCTCTCATTTTACTTTTATCGGCGCATGACTTTGAGTAATAAACGTCATCTGCTTTGCCTGGATGATTAAGCAATTTTTCAGCTTTCATGCGCATTGCATCAGGTTTGCCTTGATAACCTGCCTTCATATTTTTAGTAATTTCCGTCATTTTGGACTCCTTGTTTAATTAATTCAGTTTGTGATTTTAGTTCCGCCATGTCTTCAACAGATTCGATCTTGGCCTTTTCTCTTTCGAAATCTAATTCTGCTTTTAAGATGTCTGTTTCTGTTTTGAGTTTTGCAATATCCTCAGCAGATTCAATCTTGGCTTTTTCTTTTTCAAAATCTAATTGAGCTTTGAAGATATCTGTTTCTGTTTTTTGACTTGCTATTCTTTCTTTAGCTTCTATTTCAGCTTGTTTTTGCTGGATATCCGCCATTAGCAACGCATTTGGATCAATTGGAGCTTGTTGTTGGTCATTGCCGATACCAGAATCCTCTAATGCTCGTGCAATAGCCATAGCAATAGAATTTTGTATTTGTGGATCTTGAATCTCTTCTAACGGAGGCAATTCTTGACCTAGTAACTGTTGCATTTGTATTAAATATTCAAATGCCTCATGTTCTTTGACATGCGCCATAATTATTGGTTGAAACTCGGGGTGAGTTTGTGCAAATAGCCCATGAGTTAATTTATGAGCTGCATGATCTTGCCAAATAGCAGCTTTTAAAGGTATATCTTTCATAGCGTTTAAGTTTTCGCTAATAGGATCAAGCGGTAAAACTTCTGCTTCTTGTGGTTCTGGTTTTAAAATATTATCTATATCTTGCGCATCTAATCCTTGTGCCTCATAATTCTGTTTCAACACCTCTCTCATATTGTGTAGCTCAGGAGCTTGTTGAGCTGTCCTTAATATAGATTCGGCCTTTAAGATCTTTTGAGTGGTCGAATTTACTGAAGGATCAGAAACGGGAATAATCTTCACTTCTTCTAGAAAATCGTTAGCAGTAATGGTTCTTTGTGAGTTGCCAAAGTTAAACTCTTCTGATTCTAAAGTTTTTCTAAAAAGCTTATCTATCAATTGCAATTCACGAGTCAAAGATACGTGAACTGAACGCAGAACTGATGACTGAATACGATTGTTTGTCTCAAGAAGAGCAATAGTAGTACCGGTGGGGATATCCTCTTTTGATTGAAGCATTCCCATCTCACTTGTAGACCCTAATTCTTTACATTGGGCAACAATCTCTAATCTAAGCTCACGAAGAGCGGCAGAAGGCTCTGAGTATGGCAACGGCATAAAAGCCTCGCCCAATGGAATACCGCCTGTGTCTACTTCTACAAATTGCCCTGGGCCTACAATTAAATCATTGTTCTGGGATTTAAAACCTTTGCTTCTTAATCCGCCGGGCAGATTTTTAAATTGTCCTGCATCTACTAATTGTCTAAGCAATTTTGTTAGAGTGATAGCATTTGAACCGATAAGATGAGCTAGACCTATGCCGTAAACGCCAAAACCCGGCAAATAGTTGTACTGAACGAAGTAATTTTCTCTTTTTTGCTCTGGGTCGTTTTCTTCCCAGTTCTTTCTAATCGACAGTATTTCTTTAGTAATTTTGTCTATTGTAACTATATATGGCAAAGGTATAGCATTGTCTGTTTTATCAACGCTTTCATTGTCAGTAAAATCCTTCAAATTAAGGTATGTATGAACTTCGTATATAGGAAACAATGATTGTTTTGTATAGACACTAATATCAACATCGTCTTTTTTAGGTCCTTTCTCTTCGTCTTCGGGGTTTTCCGAAGTCTTTAAATAAGATAATTCTGCATCTCGATAGATCTTATTCTGCTGATTTAGGATAATATCCCTTTTAGAAAGGTGCAAAATATGAGTTAGTCTGCTCGATTCAAGAATAGAAGTGCAATCGCCATCAATTACAAAATCCTCAGGCCGAATAAAACGACTTAATGGTTTTTTTAATAATTGATCGTAATATACTTTTTTGAAGCCGCTGCCATAAAGGCCTAGATAAAGTAAGAATCTTTCAAAATCAGAGTAGTAAGATTCATCTTGAACAGTTAAGTAATAATTTAGCCAATCTCTATTAGCCTCACCTTTTTTTTCTATTTCTTCACTGCTAACTCCAGTAATTTTAAATCCAGCTGGTCCAGACCCTGGCAAAAGTTCTGCTCTAGTTGTTGCGTAAAAACGAATAAGCGCAGTAGAAAGAGTAGTATCAAACGTTCTAGTAGCACCCTTATAAGGGGCAGCATCCAGATCTTCTAAGGAGAAACCAAGGTATTTTTTGACCTTCTCGACTGAATCCATCCAGTCTTGACGAGCTTCAATATCCTGTTTAATAGAGTCAAGTAATAGAGTAGATAGTTTTTTTCTAGCCTCTTCTGAGAATTTTACAGCAAGATTATCATAAAAAGAGCTTTCTTTATCCTCTGGTGCTGGAGGTGTGCCAATTTCATACACACTCGAGCCATCTTCTAGCTCTTCGACTTTTCTAATATCATCATCGGTAGTTTTCATATATATATGAATAACCTCATGTTTTTCATTGGGTTAACGCCAGCGAATATTTTTGCCTATCAAAACTTCAATATTCGCTGGTGGCTATGCTAGTATGTATATTTAATATCACAGGAGATTATATCACATGTTTGAGATTCTTGAAAAATTTGTAAAACATCTCGCAAAGCTAGATGAATACTATGTTTTAAGGCAAGAAAAAGAGCATATTATTATAGGAACTAAAATAATAATTAAGGAGCATAAGGAATTTTTGGGCAACGTTTTCCAACCAAGAACACAAAATATAGACAAAGAATTGCCAGTTTTCTTTCTTGTGACGATAGCAGCAAAGCCTTCGGAAATTGATAAAATGTTTTTAAAATGTAATTTGCCGCTCTTGAGTATTAATAACAAGAAAGGAATTGCGACCGTAGAAGGCTTAAAAACTTTATTAGATGACTTTGTGAACGACAATTTTGAATATTAATAGTATTCCACTATCTCTTTTGTTGACTCTTGCACTGGCCTTTCGTCTCTAGGATTCTGCAAGAATTGCCCATCTCTCAATTTAGTAAGTGCCTGCGTCATAGTATCCACTAAATCCCTACTTTCGGCGTTAGGAAAAGACGCAGCAGACTCATAAAATTCATCGGCAAAAGGCAGTAATGCATCATATTTTGGCCCTCTAGCAGGCAACCACACTCTTCCACCTTCAATTAAAGGAGTTATGTAGCGCACACGAGCTATTTTGTCACCCTTAGGAATGAATGGGATAGCTCTAATACCTGCTCTATTTAAGTCTTGTATTAATGGATCGCCAGAAGCCTTAGCCTCAATAAGACACAGATTGACTTGTCTACCCTTAAACGCTGGATTTCTTGTTTTACCGCTGTCCCTATAATCAAAGTACATACGTTTAGCCAGTTCCCTAAGTTCAGGGTATTCTATCCTTCCACGCCACATAGATAACAAAATAACATTCTCTATATGATTATTATCATAGAAAACTCCCCATGTAGTACACGCCGAATAAGCAGACATTTCATTCGCCGTAAGTGCCGTGTCCCAACTTTGCAATATAAACTCTATTTGTGGAGGAGTGCTATCTTTCCACCAACAGAACCAATCCTTTTTTATAATTCCACCTTCGGATGGGCTAGGCCTTTGTTGCAATTGACCTGCTATCCTATATTGAGAACCCAAAGAATTTTTTAAACTTTCAAGTCCAGCAACGTCAATTTTTTCAGGCCATAACAACGCCCCCTCTTCCGTTCTAGGATCTTCCCAAATTTTGCCGTTTGTTGATGGCAAAACCACCGTGCTGCTTTTCCTACCAGCTTCATATTCCATAGGAAGTATAAGCTTTGTCCACTCATTTATATCATCATGACTTAATATAAAACCCGTGATATCACGCTCATGTATCCTTTGCTGTACAACAACACGGCAATCATTCTTTCTATCATTTAAACGAGTCGACCATACACCTGTCCACCAATCTACTCTATTTTCTCTATATACATCTGAGATACCATCAGAAGCATTATTGGGATCATCGGCAATAAGCATACTTCCTCCTTCCCCAGTCGTTCCACTCCCAGAAGATGTAGCAATGCGGTATCCTGTTGCGGTGTTATCAAATCTTTTTTTAGTATTTTGATCTCTAAGTAATTGGAATCTATTACCCCAATTTTTTTGATACCAGGGCGATTGAATAAGTGCTCTACATTTTTGGGAATCACGAGAAGTTAAGCTAAAACTGTATGAAGCATATAAAAAACGCTCACCAGGATTGCGTATCCAACACCAGGCGGGGAATGCTATTGATACCAAGGTCGATTTACTGCATCGAGGCGGTAAATTAATCAGCAAGTTCTTAATTTGTCTATTGCTAACTGCTTCTAAATGTTCACAAATAGCTCTAATATGCCAACCGTCTACAAACGGTATATCTCCCTCTATCCATGACCAAGCCTGCTTTAAAAACTCATGTAGTGAGATTTCTGCTAATAATTTGTTGCCTTCATACTCTAATATAGAATGAGATACATTGTCTAATTCAAGACCAGATAATGCTACTTTCCACTCATTTGACAATAATTCACTAGATACTTGATTCATGCAGTGTTTTCTTATAGATCAAAGCGTGTAGCAACAGAGAAATGGTGACCTTTATATTGATTATTCATCAAATTATCATGCTTAACTTTGCCAAAATTTTTCCAACTATATATCAATTCAATATTAAGTTGGGGCTTGACTTGTATACTTGTTCCTAGCATTAATGAATGCGCAAATTTGGTTATCACTTTGCTAGTAGCATGCTCAGTTATCAAAGGAAAGGTATAAGTTTGGTCAGTCGTTGTAGAACTTCCTGATAAAGCATGATTTATTTTTTCCTTTATTCGCACTGCCCCAACTCCTGTACCTACAAAAAATTTAAAACTATTTCTATCTACAAGATCGATAAACCCATTAAGCATTAAAGATTTACCGGAAGTCGTGCGTTTAACAGATTTAGTTCCTGTAGTTACGGTGTCATCGTCACTACAGTTAAACCCAGCTGATTGGTTATTGAAATTAAACTTTAAATGTTCAAACATCAGATCAACTCTAATGTTATTATTAATGTAATAACCAACACCTACCCCTATTGCAGGCGATAGGCTTGATTCGTGGTTTAAATTAAAATTCAGTTCTTCATCAACTGCCTTAATATCAGATACTTTGCTGACTATAGTTATCATTTTTAAATATAACTTGCTTTCCTTTGTCTCTGTAAAAGCTAAGGAATTAAAGCCAACTAGAGTAGTTAGAAAAAATATTAATCCGTTTTTGAACATGATAAGTTACCTAATATATGAACATAACGATATATTTTATCACGTTTTTTTATATTCTCTAAAAAATCTGTTTAGTTATTATCCTCACCTGTTAATGGGACAATATAATAATCCTCATCTTCTGGCTCATTTGCTCTACTTGATAATGCTTTTGTAATGGAGTGTAGTGCAACATGTAGTTCTGCATCTTCTATTAACTCCCTTTCTTCTTGTTGAACTTGCTGCTCTTTAACGATTCTTTCTCTTTCTAAGTTCAGTTCAAAGGCTTCTTGCATTTTAGCAATATTTTGTTGCCTTTCCCTAAGAGCTTCCTCATTTCTGACCGCTCGCTCTTGCTCTTCTCTTAAAGTAGTTTCTTCTTGTATAATCTTTTCTTTTCTCAGCTGTTCTTGTGCCATTCTTTCCTTAGTTGCCGTTTCTTGTTCAAGTCTATAAACTTCATTTTCTCTTATGGAAGTTGTCTGTTTTGCTTTTAAAACTAAGTGTTCTTGAGCGATATAATCCGTCTTCTCTTTTAAAGAGATTTTTTCCTTGGCAATTTTTTCTTGTTCTATTCTTAAAGCTATTCCCTGTTGCTCTACTTGCTCTTTTTCTTTTTGTAACTGTTCGCGTACTATTCTCTCTTTAGTAGCCGATTCCTGTTGCAACCTATAAACTTCATTTTCTCTTATTGTCACTGCTTGTTTTGCTTTTAAAATTAACTGTTCTTGAGCGATACGATCCGCCTTCTCTTTTAAAGCCGCGTTTTCATTTTGTTGGGAATTTGAAGAATTTGTGGCTAGAAGGGTATTTTGCTCGGCTAGTTTCTTCTCAGTGCTGTTTCTTCTATGAGTAAATACTTGATTGATATGCTGAGTTAAAAACTTTTTGCTCATATTAACCTCATTATTAATTAAGTTATCATTTCATTATAACATAATAATGATGGTTTAGAAAATAGATGTTGTTGACGTATACAAACGAATACTTTACAATACATTTGAGTGTTTAATCAAGAGGATAAATTATGAGCGTTATTACAGCACGTATACCAGATACATTAAATAAAGCTTTAACAGAAGTTGCTAAATCAATGGAAAGGCCTAAAAGTTTTATCGTATTAAAAGCGATTCAAAATTATGTTTTGGAACTACAAGAAGATATAGAAGATTACAATGATGCTATGGAAGTACTAGCAAGGAATGAACCTACTGTTAGTTGGGAAGAAGTGCAGAGGAATTGTGGCTTATTGGAAGATTGAATTTAAACTTAAGGCGGAAAAAGAATTAAATAAATTAGATAAACAATCTAAACAAGAGATACAACGTTATCTCAATAAAGCAGTATTAAAACTTGAGCACCCTAAACTGTTAGGTAAGGCGTTGAGATATAACTTAAAAGGTTGTTGGCGTTATCGAGTAAACAAGTTTAGAATTGTTTGTGAGTTACACGAAGACAAATTAGTTGTTTTGATAGTGAAGATAGCTAAGCGTGATGTTGTCTATGAGGATTAAAAGGCACTTGACTATTTTTCTCATTCGGTATAAACTGCATGAGTTCTGCGCTGCGATAAAATGAACCCATAGCTAGCTCATTTATATCAAGACAGAACACCTCCCCATTTTTCAAAAAAACCTAAAATTCCTTAACGAAGAATTACACCTAAAAAAGTTACATAACGCTTATTATGGAAAGTGTTGCTAATTTACAACGTATTTTATCAGGAGTTATTAAGAAGATTAACTATCATTAATATGATCATTTCTACGGAATGTACTACATACTTTGGTAAGTTCATCTAGATTTCTTTCTTTTTCATTTTTATCAATCCAGCATAGGTTGTCCCATACAAATATTTTCTTAGTGGCTTCATCATCCTCTTCACTCATCTATTCCTCTTTTGTTTATTATCTCCTACTCATAATGTACGAGAACATCTTCGTGACCACCTAATACCTCAACGGCAACCTCTTCACCTACATTAGAAACTAAGCTTAAACTCTCTAAGTCTACTTCCTCACTTTTAGCTAATTGAGGTTTTTCATCTTTTTCTTCTTGCACTTCTCTTAACGGTATATCCCTTTTTAATAATGGCGTTCTTGCTTTATCTGCTAATTGTGTAATCTCTAATATCGCCTCGGGAAATAATTGAACTACATATCCGTTTAAATCAAAGCTAGAAGTACGGAATTTAAGAATACCCTTTTGTAAATTATCAACATAGGCTAACTCTTTAAATAATATGAGTACCATACGTGGTGGCGTTTCCATAATGTACCCAAAATCATCAGCGGGCTTATACTTATTTATCCATTCGAATTGAGGTGAAGTTCCTGATCTAGAATCTCCCGAATATACAGTCTCTCTTATTTGCTCACGATATCCTATTTTTTCATCGTAAACATAAGGGTTATCATTAATATGCTGATAATTCTGAATATTATAATTTTTTGGTACAAACCGTGGAATTGTATATTTTATCACGACAGTTCCAGAATAAGTATCAACTTCTAAAGTAAGATTATCTTTTGCTGCTATTTCTTCGCCCTTATAGTTAGTTGTTTCTTTATTAAGTATAGTTTTTATACCGTGACAAGAAAATTTGACCAAAATATCATTACCAGAATTTATAAGAGTTTCATTTATTTTAACTACTCCTTCTTCTGCATTGACTAGGTCTACTACAGAAACTTTTTGTCCATACCCAATAGCATGAGCATAATGATAATGTACATTTAAATTGAAAACTGATGATTTTTCCTCTACTTGCTTAGCCATAATTCATACCCCCTATATTTTCTTCGTTTCTTTATCCTATCTATAATAGTAATCATATCTTCTTCACTATCACAAGAAATAGTTTTATATCCGCCCAAGTTGCTACCAATCCTACCCCATATACGTATTATATCGGTAGTACCGAATAGAGTTGGTTGAAACAAGAGTTTGTAATATCGGTTGTCTTTTGTCCAAGATATGGTCATGGCGCAATCTTTCCTATATACTCTTTAATATAGTTTATTATAACTGTAGTCACATTAGTCTTATTACGAATAGTTTGTACTTTAAAGTTAGCTCTTAAAGACTCTGGTACAAGTACAGTTAAGGTTACCATCTTCTCTTTGGAGATCTCTTTTAAAGCTTCCTCTTTATCAATGCTAATTCTGTTGTTTGATTTAATTTTTAGTGCCATTAAGTACTCCTATTATTTCATCCCTTATTGAATCTATTTCAAGTGTTGCATCACTAAACATAGTATGTTCATTAAATACCGTTTTGCCTTCACTGGCCGAAGTCGGGTACACGACTCGTTGACTAGTGTATGAATTTAAAATCGGTAACTTATAAGGTTCTAATGCCTCTATAACCTCTATACTAAGTTTAGTCTTTTTGATAACTCTACTTATTACAAAGGCGGCAATAGGCTTATCATCAGTAACTTCTTGACGCGCTTTTATTATATCAACCAAATCAGAGGTAGCCCAGATATCCCAAGGAGATGGTTGAACGGGTATTAAAATGAAATCAGCTATTTTTACTGCGGCAATAGCTAATTTAGCTATTGATGGTGCGCCGTCTATTACAATAAAATCATAATTATCTTTTACAGCATTTATATCTGTGGCTAATGATTCTCTATCTAGTCCAATCACTGGAATAATTTGACCGTCATTTTCTGCGTTCCAATCACGAGCTGAACCTTGTGGGTCGCTATCGACAAGTAAAGTTTTGTAACCTTTGTTCTGTAATGAGTGAGTAAGGTTAATAGCTATCGTGGTTTTACCACATCCACCTTTCTGATTTAGTATTGCGATTATTCTCATGTATATACCAATTTACTATATTTAGTAAATACTAGTATAACAGTTTACTACAATTAGTAAATACTAATATTGACATATACTATAATCAGTATATACTACAAACTTAATTTAAGAAGTAACCTCATGAAAGAAAGCATATTATCATCCTTTATTAAATACCTTAAATCCTTTATCTATAACGTTAAGGCAGAAGATAGAGAGGAAATAACCGGCATAATACCGCGTGGAAAATCAAACAGAAAAGAAAGCAAGCTGGATCTACATAGAGGAGAAATAATAAAAGCCCTAGATAATGGAGCTTCTAAGGCCTCCATTGCAAGGAAATACGGCGTTAGTGCCGTCAATTTGCATTATTGGATACAAAGAAGAAAGATAAAGGTACAAAAGAAACGCTAATGAATAAGTCAATACAATACAATCTAATCTAATATATCTGAAGATACTGGATACTCGTCTATTGCCTCAGAGATACAATCAGTCTATAGGAGGCTCACCGTATTTGTTTGTTCCAGGTGTTCCTTTTTTGAAGGCTAAATATATAAAGAGCAACTGGCCAAAAGGTGCTAATATTATTAACTGCCACCATCCACTAGCGTTTAAATCGTGGAGTCTCCTTACCCTCAAAGCAATGCTTTGAAAATACATTACGCAACAAACAAGAAATAAACCTATTAAGTATATATCATAGTATACACTATCTGTTTCTGAAGAATTATATAAAGTATAGAGCATTAGAAAAAAACTAAAAACATCTAGCAAAAACCTAACAATGTACTCCTTCCTATCACTTCTCCCTTTAAAACTAAAAAAACTCCTAAAGAATAAATTATATATATAATTATTCGACATGTTCTATAAACTCTCCTGTTTCTATTAATTTAATATCATGCATATATTGAATCCCTTCTTTTGAAATGGCATACTCATCAAAAGTTTCAAAATAACAAGTTAAAAAATCCAACACAAACATTCCGTTAGCAGCTTTTTTAGACACCGCTGCTACCGCTTCTTTGGCCGCAAATTCCTCTACACTATCATATCCTAAGTTGCATTTAATAAGCCCTCCAATAAAACCAGTTGACACTTTAGCACCAGTCTTTATTGCAGTCCATATATCTTTAGTTGCGACTATATTATCCACATCCACACCGTTACCTTTAGCACGATTAAGATAGTGTTTTATTGCCTCTTGTCTCTCCTCTTTTGAGCCAAAAATCAAATCGCCTTGGTCTTTTGCTTCCTCAACAATCTCTAATTTTTTAAATTTGTACAATAAGATTTTAATCTCTTGTTGAAACTTTTGCAACGCCTTCACTAAAAACCCTTCACCAGTAACTGTAATCTTATTACCTGACACGTCAAGGTATTTAAGATTAGGCAATATAGTAAGTGCGCTAGTTACGCCCAAAACGTTATCATCATCCATACAACTATTACTTAAATTAAGTTTTGTAATAGTGGCAAAATCAGCCCTAGGAAAGTAACCTAGACTACTATGAAAAAAATCAAACTCTTTTTGAGCAGCAGGTTTGTTAAGGAGAACCCATTGTTTTTCAGCAGTAGCGAACGATTGTATTGCTTTTATAGCTGGGGCTTCATACATCTCATCCCAATTTACATGATCCAGTACACTGTCTTTCAATTTTTGACGTGCTTTCTCGGTGTAACCCCAGTACCCAGCCATAGCATGTGACTTTGCCACAATTGCCGGCTGGGTTTTGAACACGTCTAATGCTTCCGCCTTTTCCTTATAGAGAGAGATGAATTTCTGCGCTATCACAACAGATCGCTCAGCTGTATCTACATCACTACGTTTAAATTTAATCCCTGTTGGGACAACGTTATACTCATCTTCTTGCGCTAACTCGTACACTTTTCTACTGTGCTCATACAAAGTTTTATGCAAGTCAAAGGCTCGGGCAAAGACGCCTTGGTTGTGCAAAACGGCATTGTAGTTTCTTGCAGCTAAATCCCTTGATTGCTGGTCCATCATTGGCCATATTGGACTTTGAGCTAGTATGCTTGGATCTTTCCATTTTAAAGCGGCTTGATTATTCTTTATTTGATCTTCGTTGGCCTTATTAAAGGATACTATCGCCTTCTGCACCATCTCCCAAGCCTCTGATGCTGTCGTTCGTGGCTTAGATGCTTCGGCCAGCGACACCTGGCTTACCTTGGCTGCTGCTCTGGTCTGCTGGAGCATTTCCGCTACTTTAGTTTCATACTCATATTGCGCTTGAGATGCCTTAGCCTTTTGCCGAGCCTCTTGAACTGCCTGAGCTGCTTGCTGAGCCTCTTGAGCTGCTGCCTGAGCTTGAGCGGCTTGTGCTTGCTGAGCTGCCTGAGCGGCTTCATACCGAGTCGCCGCTGCTAAGGCTTCACGACTCGGTCCTCTACCACCATAACCATGTGAGTTATTGTGCGAGAACCCGTACCCACCTCCATCATTACCACTCCCTCCATGACTTTCACCACTACCTATATTCCCATGACTACGGCTACTACTCGGGTAATTATTCTTTTGAACACCGCCGCCAGAACCACCTCTAAAGTTTATGTTTATTGTTGAACCGCCTTTACTCATAAAAACCTCAAATATTAAATTTATATCCTTTCAAGAGAACTTTAATTGACGTTGGATTTTTAAATTATTGGTTGTTCAATGTCAAGTTGAAATTTTTAGTAAACGAATTAATCTAAGATTAACTTTTAAAATAAAAAAAGCTATCCATCTACAAAATGGGTAGCCTATAGTTCAGAAAATTTTCAAAAATCATGAACGAGTCAATTTAACCTTTTATAGCATTTCATTCAAGGGTATTTCCTCCCGTTTAACATCACAACCAGAAAAAATTATCACTGTAAGATAAGTGACTCCTAAAACTATTGTGCAGGCAGCTATTAGCAATAGTATTTCTTTTAAGTTCATTGTTTTTATATTTAGTTAGCCTATGTATTCATCTTTGTAGCTTATTAATCGCTCTATCTTGTCCATGGAATGTTTATCGACTTGCGATTTTGCGCCTTTCTCGCCAGCAGTTTTCATATAATTTTTATAACCATAATATAACTCTCCTACCATCTCGCATCGTTCACCGTATTTTCGGACTGATTCAGGGCACTCTGGATTAACTTCAGTAAAATCTAGCATCACTCTTTTTACTTGCTCCTCGGTAAGGAATTTTAATTTTTTGGTATATGTTGACATTTTATTTATTGTCTCCCCTGCTCTTTTATCTTTCATAATTTCCCATTCTTGTAATCTATTACTTTTTGAATGGCGTATACTTTAGCCATAATTTCTTCTTTTGTTTCTAATTCAAATGGTTCAGTTCCTTGTTTTTGATTAGCTAAGATATCAGCTTGTGTGCGAGCTACAGAAGATAACTGAGTTGCTTCTTGCGCACTTAGCTCCCCCTCTTCTAAGCCGTCCCAGATAGCATTCATACGAGCAATAGGCGTGGCGTCTTTTGCTATTCGGACTTTTGGTTTGCCATATCCAAAACGGTTACGCATTATTATTGACCAGTAAGAAATATTGAAATCAGGGATGTCTTTTGGGTAATCCTCCCATATTTCTTGAGCAAGAGATATTGCTGCTTCATAAGCTTCTTTAAATTCTTCATGGGCTTCTAACCAATCATAAAATGTTTTTTTACCAATGGAAGCTGCATTAAAAAAAGCAGCTAATCCTTTACCTTGATTAAAAACATTAAACAGCAACCCTATATGTTTTTCTTTGTCATATTTTGTCGGTTTACCACTCGTAAAACGTTTTATAAAATTTTTTTCAGTCTTCATGTTTTTCCTATAGGGATTCTGGAGTATGGATATTATGTAATTTCTTGTTAATTCTTCACCAAAACTTATCTTTAATCCAATTCCAGATTGGATTTGTTGATTTATTTTCCGCTGTGCGTTCAAGATTTTCTTTTACATGAACACAAGTTTGCAACTTCTTCCTCTGATCCTGAATTCTCTTCATCTTTTTTTTAACTACATTGATTTTGCACTGTAATCGCTTATCTTCAATGGTCATAATATCATTTTTTTATATTTATTTAAAAATTGCGTTTTTCTTCCTTTCTAGATAGCTTTTTTTATATTCTTTCCACGCTTGTTCTATATCAAAATTCTCCGCCATTAAGGCTGAGACTCTATCTTTTTTGGACTCGTTCCACATTTTAGTTAGAGTTTCTTTGCTAAAGTTGTTTTTTGATGCCGTCCTGTTGTATTTCTTTTTAGCCATTTTTTTAACCGGCATTAGCAAATTCATCTAAAACGGTATTTCATCATTACGCAATTCTACTTCTGGAATAGATTTTTTTGTTGCGCTTTCTATTTTATATCTTCCAGTCTTCAATCCTTCTTGTGGACTTGCTCCTTTGTTCAAGGTTTCTGTGCCATAGATAGTTTTTTCAGTTTCCGCTTCCCTCGGAGTAGTCAGAATATTAAAATCTGTAACTAGCACTTCGATGTTTGCGTCTGCCGTTCCACTGTTCGTAGTGTATGCTTTAGCTCTAGGTATTCCTCTAACAAACAAACCCATCTTGTCTTTTACAAGCTGCTTAATGAGTTTAGACGTTGTCTCGGAATTAGATTTACATTCAAACCAAGTAGTATCCCGTTGTTCTTCTCCGTTTTTATCCTTGTACTTTTTATTAACACAAAGCTTGAACGTTACCCAATTCGGGTAGGCCTCTTCATTCGGGTATTTTGCGTCTTGGTACACATAGCCTATCAACTGTATTTCTGCACTATTTCTCATTATTCCACTCTTCTAAAATCTGTTATATCGTTAATTAATTTCTGATATGCGCTTGTAGCGTCTTCATCTAAGCCTTCTTCAAGTACTCTATTAGCTCTAATCATCCTTTTTAAAGTCTCTTTATCTTCGTCGTTTTTAGCCCATTCAAAAATTTTACGAAGTTTTTTTGTATGTTCGGCTTGGCACTCCTCAATTAAACTCATTAAACACATTATGAGATCGTTCTTGTGCGGATATGTATAATTCTTGTCTGTACTATTCATCAAAAACCTCCATTAGGTTTATAAATTATTGGTTTCTCATCGTTGTTTTCAAAATGCAATTCAAGCGTCACTTTGTTTTTTGTAACCACATGCTCAATCGCACTTTGAAATCTGTTATAAACACTATCAACATAAAACCTTGAACCAGTGAGGATAATTCTGTTATTTTTCGGATCTTCCCAAACTCGAAATTTATCAAACCAAACGTTAAGGATATGATGGCCGGTTTTTTCGGGCAGGTAGTTCAGCAGATCATTTTTAAACCTAGTCCATTGATGATAATATTGCTGAATTTGCGGCTTTACCAAAATTTCAGACTTGGGTTGCGCTATTTTTACCACGGCAGAAGAAATGATGTTAATTCCCTCCCCGTAAACCAAGCGTATACATGCTTTGAGACGATCTTTATCAGTTGGAGTCAAGCTAAATCCGTTGCTAAGCTGAACACCTAGTTTATTCTCGTTTATCGCGATGAACTTGCAATTTTCCATGATCTCATCGGACTTTACTCCGCCAAAACTTTTGAAGATTGCACCGCTTAGTTCAAACTCTATGTTTCGCTCGGGTTCGTTGGGTATTTGTTGTTGTTTCATAGGCTTAACCTCTTCATGTTTTTTGGTTATTTCGGGGTGAGCTGTCGACAATTCCTCGACGGTTGGCCTTTCATTGCCTGGGCTTAGAAGGTCGGCAAATAACAGAATATCCTGCAAAAGGCTAACTCCACCGAATTGATCACAGTTTGTGACTTCTTGTGTTGCCTCACTACGGATTTCTTCTGTTTGGTAAACCTTGGCTGGCTCCGTAGGATAGCCAGTAGCCAAGGTTGGTATCTCGGTGCTTTCTTCTTGCGGTGTTTTTTCAAAAGAGGTTTGTGAGATTTGTACGATCTCTGCCTCGCGCGCGCGCGCTAAAGGAGTACTTCCTTTATTAGGAGTATTAGAAGAAAAAGAAGAATAAGCTTTAGCTTCTTCTTTTTCTTTACCGTTATTGGGTATTACATATATGATATCCACTTTTTGTTGGACAGGGGTACTCAAATTTTTGCATAGGTCTCCTTGGTTTGGAGGGGTAGTAGATACCTTTTTTTCTAGACCGATCGCGCTATAAAAATGAGGCGTATCTTTCCATACTAAAAGATACATATTATTGTTAAATCTTTTTCCGTGATAATATTCAGTTCTAAAATCTCTAGTAAGTAGCCCTAACTTTTCTAATAAAACCAATTTTCTTCTTATTAACTCAGTAGTGCATTTATACCTGTTAGCCAAATACTCATAACCTATCTGCCACCCATAGCCTTTTAACTTTGATGAATAGACTACATTACCTTGAATATTTGTTTTTTTAGGTTTGTACCAAGACCTAGCTTCCGTGTAGATGTCAATAGCCAAATAATCAGGTTTCCCCTTCTTCGTAAGAATAATATTGTACAAAGCCTCTATTCTGATATTTCCTTCTTCCTTCAAGAGGTTCTTCGTATTATTAAATTCTAGGGCATGGGGTCTCATCTTCTTTTTATTCCCCCCTCTTTTTTTGCCTTTGATCTATTCTAGCTTTCTTCCTAATCTCCCTTTCTTTCTCAATAGCGATTTTTAATTGTCTAATACTGACATCCATATCATCGATAGATTCAGCTACTTGATTAAGTAGCACCCTGGTCTTTCTTAAAACGATCTCCAGTTGATAACGGAGCTGCGCACATTCGTCCGAACAACAGTCGTTAATGGACATTTTAATAAAATCAAAGTCATCATTAGTAGTTGCCCACTGATATATGCTTGATATAAATTTGCGTGTATCGTCAATTGTAAAATTCATTTTTTTTCTTCAATTCATCAATTAAACTCAGCAAAGTAACTACATCATTAAAAATAGAAGGAGTTGGATTACTATCCTGCATCATCATTCTCTTAAGACGGCTTGCTACAGTCTCCACGTCATCCATATCTAAAAGCTTTTTCATACGATCTCCTTAAATATCTTTCTGGACAAAGAAACACTTTAAATACTCATCGTTAATAACAATGTGATGTTCATCATTTTGAAATTTGTTCTTGCTTCTAGAGGGAATGACGCCATGCTTTTCAAAATAATTTAAAAATCGACGAACAGTCTTTGGACTGATATTAAAGAGAATGGCCATTTTTTTTATGGAGATGACGCCTTGAAAACAAATAGTCTTATTTGATATCGAAATACCAGACACTATGTTTTGAAGATATCCTATATATTTCACGTTTATTTTTTTTTCTAAAAAAGTTGCTCCTATTAAATCAACATCACACAATATTTTTGTTCTCATCTACTTTTTCTCCTAAATAAGATTTGAAAAAAAGACTTTATCAGTTATAAATATTAAAGGAAAGGGTCATGGTTGTCCCAACCTTAACCTTAATTAACTAATAAAATGATAGATTACTTTTTAATAATTTCTTTTCTTGCCTATTTAGCTTTCTTCTCAATAAAATCTTATAAACAGGTAAGCAGTATCAATGCATTCTCTCTCGGTAGACGAAAAGTTTCTACAGCCGCATTAGGAGCTACTATCACGGCTACATGGATAAGCGGCAGTGCTTTCACTATAGATTTAACCGAGTTTTATAAAGAAGGGGCTAGTTTCTTTCTTGCTTCTCTAGGGATGTCCATTGGTATGGTTATCCTAGCATTATGGATAGTTCCCAAAATGGGGCGATTTTTAGGAAAATTATCAATTGCTTCGATAATGGGTGAGGAGTACGGGCAAACAGTAAGAATTATTACGGGTATCCTAGGTTGTATCGCTGCTTCCAGTAAAATTTATATCCAATTTAAAATTATGGGTAGTGTTTTATACTACTTGCTCCCGTCTTTAAACGAGCCTATCTGTATTGTGATAAGTAGTGCTATCGTGATCTTTTATTCATTCTCGGGGGGAGTGGACGCGGTTGTGCATACAGACAAAATTCAAGCTGCATGCTTTGCTTTATCATTAGTAATAGGAATCGTATTACTAAACACGATAATAAAATACGAAACACCTGTTCATAATTTAGGAGATCATTTTTATCCTAGTCACTTACTTTCTTTAAATACTGAACAGCAAATAGATCTATTTTTCCTTTGCGTATACTTTTTAATCCCTTCAATGTCACCGCAGACAGTACAGAGAGTATCAATGGGCATCAACTTAAGCCAAGTAAAAAAAGCTTATTTATGGTCATCTCTCTCATTAACTGTTTTTTTACTCTTCTCATGCTACTTTTCCTATCTTCTTTTTCAAACAAATCCACATATTCCATCTAATAAGATTCTATCGTCTTTATTAGATTTGTTCACTCTCGACGGGACTAAGGCAATATTAGTTATTGGTATAATCTCGATGTGTATGTCTACGGCCGATTCAAACTTAAATATCGCCGCGGTTTTAATTGCGAATGATACTTATAAGCTAAACACTTTTGACCAATCACAAAAACTATACTTCGCAAGGGGGATGACTATTATTATAGGTTTATTGTCTTTGCTTTTTTGTTTCAAGGAAGGAAGTTTACTCGACATAATTATCTTTGGACACCTTTTTTATATGCCAATTATCGTCCCTCCATTTCTTGCAGCAACATTCGGCTTTAAAACGACCGAACGGTGTGCGCTTATTACTATGGGAGTTACGTTCGTTTTCGTAGTCATATTTAAATTTATTCTTAAGTATAAATTTAATATCATTGCTCCTGCTATGCTGTTTAACCTAATTATATTAGCTACAAGCCATTACCTAATTGAGAAGTGGGAAGTTTTAAAGTGTTTTGGAATCACGAGTAAATTGAAGGAGGCTAAGAATGCCTAAAATGGGTGACTTAAAAGTATTATACTCCCCTGTCTTTAAACAATGGAGTATGTAAAATCACTCTATATTTGACTTGCCAATCTATTTAAATCCACTAATGATGTAGCATTTAGTTTTTGTGATACTACCTCCATTTTTCTAACCCCGCTATAGCCTCCGACTGCATTCGCCGCACTTAGCATTAGTGCGAGCGAATGGTCTGTGAGCAAAACATTTTGGCTCATATGTACCTCAAAAACGTCTCCTACTTTACATACGGTTTTAAGGTTTGACAAGAAGTTATAGGCCTGACTAGGTTTAAGAGTTGCGGCCAGCTTTGCCCTGTACTGCGTTTCATCGCTTCTATGTATTATTGCTCTCTGTTCTACTTCGGCTAGGTAACTCTCCCTCTCTGCTTGCGTCGTATGAGCTATCACCTCGGCTTCTGGTGCCCTAGTTAGGATTTTAAAGCCTGTGTTAGCGGTTTTAACAGCATCTCTCCCCTCGTATCGATAAACCTTGCTCATATAAGCCATAAATGCTGCCTTAGAGGGAAACTTATGCTTAGACTCCTTAAGCTTCCTAGACATATCCAGCAATATCTCATTCATGGCGTTTATGGTAAACTCACGACCTGAACGCCTTTGAAGTTCCGAGCAATCCTTGGCAGTTAGCGGATAGTGTTCACCTAAGGTCTTTAGTTGATCGTATTGTTTAAACTTAGGCGAGTAAACCTTAGCTTGGGAAGAATTAGAATTTTTACAAAAACTAGATTTACTAGATCTATCTTTTATATATTTTTCATCTTTATATATAGAAGCGTTTGTATAACCACACGCTTTAACATTTTTGTAATATTTATATGGATTGTTTAGTATGTCTTTTCCATTGTCAGTATACTGAAAGACAATCACATTATGTCTTGCTATTCCATCAATCTTTACAGTCTTTTTCCAGTTGCTGTGAAATATATGAGCAAATTGCTTTCTCAATTGTATAATTTGCCATTTTTTACAAAGAATAATATCCTCAATTGCTTCATAAGATAAATAAGCCTTACCGCTTGAATCTCTATTTATCTTATTTTCAATATTTCCTATTAGAGTTTTGGCTTTTTCTGCTAGGAGTTTACTGGGATCATTATCACATCGAATTATATTCCAGTCCCTTTGTGTAATGGTAAATTTGGATTTTCTTTGCTCGCAGCTAAAGTCAGTGTAGTAGACTTGTGCACTCCGGTATATAGGTCTTGGAGCTTCCTGCTCCTGTTGTAATGCTATCACTAAATATTACCATTTATTGTGGTTGTTATAATTTTTTTTAAATACCAACAACAAATAGCTTGACGAATAGGTAATAAAATACTATCCTCAGACTACCTGTTGCGTTGGTTTGACGTTGAGTTAAAAAAGCACGGTTGACGTATTGCTAAATACGCCTGAACGTTAGGAAAAGTTTTAAAAAGGACTGCCAAGAATTTTAAAAAACTTTTCGCTGAATGTGTGAATCCTTAAATTATCCTAATACTTACCTCTAAATAAAATTAAAAAAAACTCTAGTTCTCACTCGAGAACATAACTACAATAATATAGTAAAAAAATAATTCAAGTTATTTTATTATTGAAAATTTTTACATTGATTGTTATATACGTTATAATTAAATCAGGATTTAATTAAGTTATAAAGTTTGATCTTTAATAAAATAAGGTAATATATGGCAAATATAGATACACATGCAGTTATAGAAGAATTGATAGATTCAGGAGCTCTGAAAAAACAAGCGGAAGTTTGCGTTGCAAGATTTGTACTTAGGAATGAAATTGAAGATTTAGAACGTAGGTTAGCTACTAAGTCCGATTTATCTGAACTGAGATTAGGTACTAAGTTAGACATAATAGAGCTTAGAACGGAACTGAAATCAGATATATCTGAGCTTAAAGTCTCTATGGCAGAAATAAAGGCTGATATCTTAAAATGGATGATTCCTTTCTTTTTAACTATAGTTGCTCTAAATGTTACTACTATCGGAATAGTAATAAGTTATTTGGTAAAATAATGACAAAAAATAAATTAACCAGAGAACAAAATGTTATATTTAATTATGAAAAATAAAGACGAATTTTATCAAGCTTTAAAAGGATTAGAAAAATACTCTACCTCTGTATGTAAACTAATAGATACTTTTCTAAAAATAGAAAATGATTGTAGAGTAACAGCAAGTATAGAATATTTGATGGAAGCCACGGGTTCAACTAAACCTACTATCTATTCCTGCATAAAAACTTTAAAGAAAGACCATGTTATTATAAAAAATAATGACTATCGTAATACATATGATTTTAATGTAACTAAAGTAAATGACATTATTTGCCAATATAAAAAACAACAATCAATATTATTGCGTTAGAATAAAATTTATATTTTTTTTTATAAAAATATTTGACAATCCAATTTTCCCCCACTATACTACCTTTATAAGCAAGGCATAAAAAACGCCTGAAGCTGATGACTTCAAGCGTTTTAGTTTTGCTTTATAATTATTTGGTAATTTATCAAAAAACAAAGGTATGTATATGAACAATATCCCAAAATCATTCTTAAGTCCACTATTAGCTCAGGCAAAATTGCGTTTTTCTGGAAATAGTAATGGCGGATCAACACCGCAACATAGTATAATTGCAACCAACCATTGCAGTAACACTATGACAAATAACTCTAATATTTCCGAAATACCAACTTTTCATCAAGTTAAGGAAGAGGAGCAATATACTGATATAGGCTTACCTCTTTCTGAAGTAGTAGCAACATTTGCTCGTAGAGCAAAAAGCATATATGAGAATTTTGAAATATCTACCCGAGGAAAAGAGACGCTAGAAAAAGCTGATAAGTTTGGTATTGAGTACGACCCTAACAACATTGATTTTCTTACCGTGCTTGCTAAAGTGCGGGAATTTGAAAAAGTCATAGCTCGAGCAGAAGCGAGCGGTATAAATTGGAAGCACTTTGGTTATCACACAATCACTACTTTAGGACTGAACTGTATTAAACAAATAGTTGAGGATGAAGAAAGAGAGGAAGAGGCTAGTTATAGAAAGCAGGCCTATTTAGACTTTGCCGCAACTCGTGGCTTGGAGGCGTAGTATGACAAAAGAACCAAAAGAAATGTTTTCAGCAGTATTTGAGAAATATGATAATGCTTCTGAGGCGCATAAAAGAAAGACACATTTTAGTGATGTGAGGAGTAGAGAAGGAGGAATAGTAAAAAAGTATATAGTCTTTGATGAAAAAGTATCCTCTACTATACCAAAAGAGTTAAGTTTAGGCGAATTTGTAGCCTTTTTAGCTGATGTTGAGTTTAAGAATATTCAGTTTTTAAATGTATTTGAATTAAGTGAAGCATAATTTAAAGAGGAAATATGCAGTATTTAGAAGCGTTATTTAAAGATATTGACGAAAACAGTAATAAAACCAACAAGATTCGTCGAAAAGCCTGGGAAGAGAAAACTTGGATAGAAGGCGGATCGCATGGCGCAATGCCCGCATTGCGCCATTATACTAGCGAAAGTGATTGGACAGAATATAAACCTGATATCGAAATGTTAGAGGATGACTGGGAAGTATATCATAATGTAGAAAGTAAATCTTTATTTACGGCGGTATTTGAGAAATACGAGTACGGGAAGGAAGTACTGAGAAAAAAAACACATTTTCGTGATGTTAGAGTAAGAGAGGGAGGCCTTGTATCTCGGAAGTTAGTTTTTGATGAAGATGTTTCAAGTAAGATAGTAGGTCATTTAACATTAGGTGAGTATGTAGCATTTTTGGCAGATATTGAATTTAGGAATATCGAATTTGAGTATCCGCATAAATTATCTAACGAGGTATTATGAGAGTAGAACTAGACAGAGAAGAAGTGATCGGCTTGCAAGAAACTGGGATGCTCCAAAAAGAAGTTGCAAAAAAGCTGGGTGTCTCAGTGAAGACGTTATCCAACTTTATGAAAGAAAATGGTATTGAAACCAGAAAGCCTACTAATTACAAAAAGGTCAGCTTGTATGAAGAAAAAATAACTATCATTAATAGTGTCAATACTGGCTACACACATATGGCAATTGAAAAAAAACGAACTATTAAGAATGACGATAAAAACCTTTTTATTCCTGAAAAATGGAATTGGAGGGGTTATGCGTAGTCAGGAAAAAGAGAATTGGCTAAGAGAGAGAAAAAGCTATATTGGCGGTAGTGATATTGCTTCTATCTGCGGCTTAAACAAATACAAGTCGGCTATGGGAATATATCTAGAGAAGACTTCTAGCAATATTGAAGAAACTCCAACTAGTGGTGCTATAGAATGGGGAACTCTTTTAGAGGATACTATTGCCAATGCTTATTCAATAAAAACCGGGTTTACTATTGAGGTAGAACCTAATGTTATACGCCACCCTGAGCATAGTTTTATCGCTGCTAATATAGATAGATGGGCAAATGGGAAGAAACATATCTTAGAATGTAAGACGGCGGGTTATATGATGTCTAAGGAATGGGGGCAAGAATATACCGATCAGATTCCAGAAAATTATTTGTGCCAAGTCGCTTATTATGCAGCTATTTGTGATGTTGAGAAAGTAGATATTGCAGTACTTATCGGGGGCCAAAATTTTCGTATCTATACATATAATCGTAATAGAGACTTTGAAAGTAAGTTGATTAAAGTAGCATATAACTTTTGGCATAACAATGTTCTAAAAGGGATTCCGCCTGAAGCAACCTCAACAGATGACATATTGGCACTCTATCCTAAAGCTCAAGAGTTTATGCTAGAAGCTGATAATGAGATAGTCGATAAAGTTATGAAGTTGCAGGAGCTAAAGAATGAGGAAAAGAATATATGCAACGCCGCCCGAAGTCTCCAATTTGAAATACAAAACTTTATGAAAGATGCGGATATTTTAGTAGATCATTCTGGTAATTGCTTGGCTACTTGGAAAAATTCAAGTCCGAGGGTTGCCCTTGATGTTAAGCGTTTACAAGAAGAGCATAATGATATCTACCAGCAATACGCTAAGGAGAAAGAAGGCTCAAGAATGTTTTTAATTAAGTAATGGAGAAAATTATGAACGACATTAAAGATATAGAACAAATGTTAGAATCAATAAATAAATTTAAACTTCCAGAAATTAATTTTCAAGATGATTCAGGTAATACTCAGTTAATGTGGGCTACTACGGCAGGACATAAAGTTATAGTACAATGGCTGCTTGATAAAGGCGCAGATATAAACCTTAGAAACAATTACGGGTACACCACTCTAATGCTCGCAGAGATGATGGAGCAGATGGAAATAGTAGAACTTCTAAAAACAGTTAAGAATAAGGAAAAAGATTATGAATAATATAATGCCAACAAATACCAATGAAATAGACCAGCATGTATGGTCTGCTCTAAAGAGCAGCTTATATAGCGGTGCAAAAGACGAGAGTATAAAAATGGTGCTTGACTATTGTAAGGCAGCTAAACTAGACCCTATGCAAAAACCTGTTCATATAGTTCCGATGAGTGTAAAAAATGCGCAAACAGGTAAGTATGAGTACAAAGATACGATAATGCCCGGAATTGGCCTCTATCGTATACAAGCGGCTCGTAGCAATCAATATGCAGGTGTAGGTGAGCCTGAATACGGCGAGGATGTCCAAGTTACTTTAGACGGAGTAAAAATAACTTATCCAAAGTGGTGTAAAATTGTAGTTAAAAAAATAGTCCATAATACTATTGTCGAGTTTAGCGCAAAAGAATATTGGATAGAAAACTATGCAACAAGAAATAAGGATTCTAGTGCTCCTAATACAATGTGGCTAAAAAGACCGTACGGACAACTTGCTAAATGCGCAGAGGCTCAGGCCTTACGTAAAGCTTTCCCTGAGATCATAAGCCAACAACCTACGGCGGAAGAAATGGAGGGTAAAACGTTCCATGAATTTAATGAATGCTCCGCAAATAATGAGCCGAAAAACATTACTCCAAAAGCCCAAACTTTAAGCGCAAGATTAGATGATTTAATAAATGTTGAAGAAACAAATATCCCTGTGGCAGCAAAACTTTCAAAACTAGTTTTAACTCACAACGTACCAAATGAGGTAGTTTATAAATGGTGTGAAAAAGCAGGAGTTTCCGCGCTCAATGAGTTAGATGACCAAAAAGCTACATCATGTATAGAATATATCAATAACAATTATATTAATGAAGCAGAAACCTTGAGTTGTAAAGATTTATAGTGTTTAAAACAGCAGAAACGATGTTAGCAAGATTATCAAATAAAGGAGATTAAAAATGAGAAGGGGTTGTAACGAAATTGACAAACATATAGGGAGTAAAATACTCTCACTAAGACTTGCTCTAGGACTTTCTCGTGATCAACTTGCAAAGAAACTCGATGTCACTCAGCAACAACTACAAAAATATGAGAAAGGTACAAATAGGATTTCTGTCAGTAGATTGGTTGTAATCGCAAAAGCTTTGTCGCAAGGCGTATCTTATTTCTACGAAGGGTTATGTGATGATAATGAGCCTATGGTAACTCAACATCAACGCATGTGCATCGAAGTATCTCGTAATTTTATGAAAATACAAAGCGCTGAACATCAAACGGCAGTCAATATTTTAATAAAGTCGTTAGCTTGTGATTCTAGATCTATGTTACCTTAGGTACTAATCTATTTAAATCTTTTTTAGGATCTTCTTCTTGTTCTGGTGATAAATTAATATCATTACCAGTTACTAGTTTATTAGCAAGTTCTACGATTTCTTCATATAAATTGTTAGAGCCAAATATATATTTAGAAAAAACAACAGTCCCAGCTAATATACCAAATATGAAAGACCAATTTAAAATAATCAAAGCAATAAATAATTTAGATTCTGCAATGAAATTGGCAATACGCTCTCTAAGCATTGTTTCCCTCATTAAATAAATTAGCCTCGGCAAGCCTTCTGTTAACAAGGCCACGTAAAACCTTACCATTAGCTTGGTTTATTTTTGAAAATTCTGTTATAGCCCCCTTATAATCTTTATTATTTAGTTTTTTTAATCCTAAACTACGAAGAAAATGACCGCTTCCCCAGTTGTATACTAAGCTTACAAGAGCATCGAATTGATTCTGGTTTAGAGGGGCTTTAACTAAAGTATTTACTGTGTTTTCAGCAATATCTGCATCTTGATCTAACAATGCTAATGCTTCCTTTTCTGTAAGCATTGTATAAGTTTCGCCATTTTGGATAACATGACCATAACCTATTGTAGCTTTACCAGCTGGACATAAATACTTTTTAGAAGAAAACCCTTCGTATTTTTTTATTAATTCAAGTCCTTTTGATGATATTTTCATGTAAATTAGACTTCCATTATTTTTACAGGATAAATAGCTTCTACCTGCTTTTTCTTTAAAACATACAGAGGCGTTTTTATTCCCTTAACATCTTCAATAGTAACGGTATCATCTTGCCAAAAGCACAGAAAATCACATACATACTTAACATTAGCAGGCAAATGAAAAGGGACTTGTCTTAGAAAAAATAATAATTCACCTGATTTTTCGAGTAGTCTAAGTTCTTTATAGCGTCTCGCCTCTTTTCTTGAGGCGAACTTAATACCATCAAGTTCTGTGGGAATTGCTCTGAATTTGTGTTTTAACACTACAGGCTAATCTCAAGTTTAATTTGCCTATTTCCCATAGGTTTGTCTAAATCCCTATCCAGATAATTCTTAATATTTTGGAAAACTTTATAAGTAATATGATTCGCTAACTCATCAGACAAATCATTACATTCCTCATGCTCTTCATGTTTATTTTCTCCTTCCATATTTGATCTCATAAAGTCAAATACAGGCGAAATATTAAACATGTTATTATCTATTTGTCTTGGCTTTTTAGAGGCAATAGTTTTTTTGTCCTTAGAATCTTCTAAAATTGGATTTATACTGCGAGCATCATAAGGTTTGTCCATCTTAGGAAAACGCTTTACCATAATCTCTTTGTGTTCAATCATTTTAGGTAGATTAAAGCTATTTTTATTTTGTTTATCTAAAAATGAATGAATAAGACCATCAATTGAGTTTTCATGACCACTCATAATTTTAGGCATAGCAATCCCTTTAATTAATGGGTTAGCTGTACGAGTATTATAAGGTTGTGCAGCTTGAGGAAAGCGTCTAACCATATTTTCTTTGCGTTCAGCTATTTTAGGCAAATTAAAACTATTCTTAGGTTGCTTATCTAAAAATGATCCCGCAATTTCTTTCATATCACTTTCATGAGATTTCATAAATTTTGGTATAGATATCTCTTCAATAAGCGGATTCTTCGTTTTTTTCTCGATTATCTTGCGTCTTATCGCGAATTCTTTAGCTCCTACCATGATTTATTACCTATTTATATAAATAATTCTTGTTCGATATTATTATGACTTATTCCAAAAAGCAGCACGCTGAGCCTCTGGTACTCTTGTGAATTGTCCTTGATATGTTTTCCAATCATCAGACCCAAAGTATTCTCTACCAAGCCTCGCATTATCAGCCAAGAATTCACTTTCTGAGGGATAATTTCTATAAGCATATTGTTGATATTTATTCATTCGATTAAATTGTTCCATTGGACTCGCCGCCTTTTTTAAAGCCTCTAATCTTGCTGTTTCTTCTGACGCTCTTTGTGCCAAGTTTGCATCCCAAGCTTTATTATAACCTGTCGTTCTTGCGTTAGACTGGGAAAATGCCTGGGAGAAGGCTCCAAGATTTCCGCTTGCCCTCACCTCTTTTTGGATTGCTTCTAGTTTATCGCGTGCAGTTTGCACCCTTTTCCAGTTAGTGTTAAAGTCACCGTTTCTAGATCCACCAGTATTCCACCAGTTAGTAGCCTCATCAGATTCCCTAGTAGCATCAAGTAACCTTTGAGTCATTAAGTCCGTGTCTCTTTGTTTATTAAATACTCCTAATTGCTTATATAAATCATTTATTGTACTGTCTCTAGTATCTAACTCTGCTCTGCGATTAGCATTTTCTTTTTGCAATTCACTATAATTAGTATTTAATGCTGCTAATTGATCTAGACCTATCCCTCTGTTACTCAACCCCCTAAATACATCGCCTAAAGCTCCACTTCTAGCATTTCCTGCAATTACCCCTTTCATGTGAGGCCATTCCCAAGCAGCTTCATTTTGATAGTTTTTATATAAATCCTCATTTTCAGCTTGTTCATTCCCCCATTTAGTAGAACCTAGCTTATTCATATCCCTAATCTTACTAAGTGTATCACCAAACTCTTTTTGCCCCTGATCTCCATAGAGACCTAACTGCCGAAGATTAGAAAGTTGGCCTTGGTGCCCTAAGGTTAATTCAGATTTCATTGACTCTTGTAGCAATTTATTTCTCTCTCCAAGAGTAGCCTTTGAAACTTCTCTAGCTCTTCTTTCCGCTTCCCTCATGTGTTGTGGCGAGCCGTATTGATTAGCTTGAATAAATCGATTATTAATAGCGGCTAAATCTTTTTTTAATTTCTGTTTAGCCTCGTACTCAAGGCCTTCAACAGCACCACGCATTCTCTCCGGCACTGCTTCCTCAGCTCTTTGTCCAACACCCCTATCCGTCATTAATTGCCTAAGTAATGCTTTGCGTTGGTCATAAGAAGTATCTTTAAATTTAGGATTTACAGCTTCTAAAGTACTGTGCGAGGCTAATATTTCTGGAGGAAGATTTGCCATTAATTGCCCCTTATATGTAGCAGGAGCAGTTCTTGCGTCTCCCCAGCTTCCTACTGGCGCAGATACATCTACCCCATAAGCTCTTAGAGCTTGCAAGGCATCTTTTCCTGACTGAGCTTGAATGTCTGGGTGTGTTGATTCCATATTTGCGCTTAAAGGCCCAAGAGCTTCTCGTAGTCTTTCCATTCTTCTATATGGCGCAGCGGCCTCTTCGTTAAATTGATTTCTTTGAGCTTGATTAACTAAATTAGTATACCCATGCTTCTGAGCACCAAATTGCTCAAGCGTTCCGGTTAAACCCTCTCTACGAGCTTCTTTTTGAGCTTGTAATGCTTGAAGAGCTTTTACAAGCTGTTCATTACTCGACTGTTCTAAAACCCCACTTGCTCGACCTATATCTCCAAGCTCTCCTGAAGCTTCACGTAGCCCCATTTGAACATCTCTTTGACCCTTACCTCTAAACCTATCAATTCTTGGGTCGTATGACTCTCTAAATTGTTTACGCAAAGCACCTAGTATCCTATTGTCACTAAAATCTTGTTGCCGTTGTCCTAACATCTCCAGTTGACGAGTTGGATCAATCCCTGCATTAGAACGATTTAAGACAGTCTCTAATTTTCGTGAGTATGGAGCTGGTTTTTTAGCAAAGCCTTCCTTTAAAGTTCTTGCTCTTTGGGTAAGACTAGACATCGGAGCTACTGTTTGCCCCTTATATACCGGATAACTTAAGCCTGAAAGTCTCGCTTGATCTTTAGCTAAAATCTTTGCCGCTTCATCAAGAAGTTGTTGAGGTGCCAAATCAGAACCATATCCCCTTCCATATTCACTACCCATACTAACCTCTTATTTTAAATAACTTGCTAACGATTTAGCCTTTGGCGGTAACTTATTGGTTATAGCACCTTTATGCTTACGTATTTTCTTTAAACCCATATCTAATTTTTTTGCACCGGCAGTATTATTACCATCTCCTAAATGAGCTACGACATCAGCAGGGATAACATACTCACCGTCAGAAAGCAGAGCTTGTATTTTATCATCTTGTCCATTAGTGTCACCTGCTATATAACGCCCTAGTCCTGATGGGTATTCCATTTCTTCGACTTCATACATCATATTAGGAAGTATTGAACCGCCTTTTTTATAAGGTATAGGTTCGCCAGTAAACTCTGGATTATTATAATAATTTAGCCATTTACCATGCTTTTTATGCTCTTCTGGGGTATTACTTTTTCGATACATAGGTTCGATATTACCTAGCCGTTCTTCTGGCAAGAACTTTTGACGAGCGATCCTTCTTCTCATCTGTTCTTCTGCCAGCAAATTAGCTTCCATACCAGCTCTATCAGCAGGGCTTAATCTAAGTGCCCTTTCTAAACGTTTTTGTTCATCCGCTAGTTGTTCTGGTGTTTTTTCTTTCTTTTCTTTTGGTCGGTTCATAAATGATCCGGCAAGTGATCCTAAAGTTAAAAGATTTTTAGGTTTAGTCAGAAAGTCTTTAGTGTTTCCTAGCAGTTTATCAGTAAAACCCATTTCTCCTTGAGGTGTAGCAATATTAGAAACAAGTGCCTTTTGAGGTGAGCTACTTCCACCCATATAATCGCCCAGGTTACTTGCCCCACTTTCGCCTCCAAACATATTGCCTAAACCTAAAGAAGGTAATATAGCATTCTTAGTTCCGTACTGACTTAAAGTAGATCCTACACCACCCGCTCCCAAAGAACTCAATCCACTACCAACTAAACTAGCTAATGTTGGGACAGCCGCACCCATACCAAACCCTCGAAGAGCTGATTGTCCTGCATCCTTCCTGCCTCGTACTTTTGATCCTGCTGCACCTCCTAATGCACCACCTATCATTCCGCCTACTCCTGGCAAAATCATATTACCTAATACAACGCCTGCCGCTGGTCCAACTACACTTTTTAGCCATTTCTTGGGATTAGAAAAAAGCCCAAATTGTGGCAATCCAGTTTTAGGATTAATAGTACCACTGCCCCCTAGATCTTTCAATATCATGGCTTCTAGCGGGTTAATATGAGCTAATATAGTATCTTCACCCTTTCCTTGTTTTCTAATCATCTCAGCTAACATTGGATAAGGGCTATTTTCTGCTTTATTTTTTTTCTTTTTCACAGCTCCGCCATCAGCATAACTTACCTTATTGGGATTTTGCATATTAGCAGCAGGAAATGATTGAGATGGCGGAGTGGGATAAGGAGCATTATTACTCATCATATTAGATAGTACACTCCCTTGAGCATAAGGATTCTGCCCATAAGAATTTTGCGGCATTTGATTAAGATATGTATCTGTATTTAATGGCATAACTGTATTTTGATAACCATTATTAAATCTTGTATCAAACATTTTGACCCTCTTCTGTATTAGATTCATTATTAACAATTAAATAGACGACCTTCGCCCATTCTTGCCATTCCTTAAAGTCTTCTTTTTTAGCTCCTTGAACAATAGAAAACGGCGAAGGAACACCGCTACGTGTAAAAACACCAGTTCCAACTACAGCAGCTCCCCATTCTTGCCATTTATTTTCATCTTGTAGAAGGGGTAGAAATGCATTAGGGCGATCAGCTACTAATGCAGCTGCCCAATTGTTTAAAGTTATATACTCTGGCCAAATTACTAACATTATCTTGCATCCCCCATACCGAGTAATAGTATTATGTGCCCAACTTCAAAATTATCTATCGATCTAAATGTAAGGCTCATATTGCGCCCTTGCACTCTCATATCAAGTTTGCCTGTATCCCTTGAAAATTGTACCGGTGCACTAGTAACTACTGGACTTTGAGCATATTCTTGCGTATTAACTAGAACCTCAAATCTATCTGGTTGTCCAGTTGTAATTACAAAATCAGGTTCTATCCTTTGCAAATCTACCCATCTATTAATGAATTGAGAGGGCATTGAACCTCTGTTTGGTTTGGGTGGAAATGCTACCCATGAAAATATAGGAGTAGTAAAAGATGAAGGAATAGGAACTATATTTCTACCGTTTCCTTCTGCCTCATCTTGCACTACTCCAAATTCATGTCTCCAAAGATTATTTTGGCCATCGTAGGGATTAACAAGAGCAGGTCCATAAGTACTCATAAAACCAAAGTCTGGAGAAAATGCGCCGGCAGTTCTGGAAATAGCCGTGTCGTACCAAAAGTTCTCTCTTTTGTTATAAACAATGGCTCTTGAATTAGCGCCAGCAACTCCTCTTACTGGGTAAAACCACCATATTTCACCATATTTTGTATTCTTTACGCCAAAAACTTGCTGGCGTCTTTCCATATCTATATTATCGTAAAAATAATTTAGATTCATTCGGTTATCCATTTCTTGAACAATGCCGTTATAAACAAAGAATCTATCAGTCCCAGGCCAGAAAAATAACCCATCATACTCAACTACGCATTTACTAGACAAAATAGACGAGCTGGTAGATATCGTATCACTTTTAAAAAGTACGGCGTCACCCCCTACGTTTGTCACTCGTACTACAGAGGATAATGTCCAAAAAAGAAGAGAAGGGCTATTAGAACCGCCCCGAATTGGACGACCATAAATCACTTTGTCATTTGATATTGTCAAAGCCCCGCTATCCGCTCCTGCAAAAACAAAAGGATTAGCTGATTGGCTATATTGAACCAGACCGTTAGAGCCGTATAAAAAAAGATAAGGAGCGGCAAAACATAAACCGCCATTAATTAGAGGATTTACTCCCTGAAGAACATCCCGTTCGACCGGGCCATTAAGGGCTTGATTAATTTCTTTTGTAAAAAACTCAGATGCAGAATTCTGGGTTATATCAAGCGCATTATTAGTTTTCATAAATACTACGAAAGCTTTACGAGATCCTTTGTCAATAACAGTTTCCGTCTCCCACAAAACTGTTGGAGGGAATCTATCATTTAATAAATTATTATTAGCTGCGAATGCCCAATCAGGGGAATTAATTTGGGCAGCAAGCCCTTGTTCACTACAAAGAAAAATTAAAATTCCCCCTCGTTCCCAAGGAAAAATTGTTAAATTAGTAACTCTCTCAGCTCCATATATGGTACGAGCCCCTTTCATTCCTCCTATCTTTTTGACTTTTCCCCGTTGAAATCTAATCCATTGTCCATCAAGGCAATACTCAGATTGAAACTGAGTCCCGTCTCTTTGAATACCAGGGCTATATATTAATGGGTAAAGATTAGCTGTCATTAGTCTTTATCCCTCTTTGAAATACGATCAGTGTAAAGTTTTTGTGCATCTTTGTTTACGCTCTGCAAAGCACGACTATATAAAGCTTCAAACACCTGCACACGCTCATCGTCTTTTAAAAATGGTATTGTTTCAAGCAGGCAAGCATATAAAAGCAAACTCGGATATCTTAAAGTTAAAAAGTTTTCAGGGTTTCGAGCATTAAATAAAGGCAGTGCAAGATAAATCAATTGCAGTGGATATGCGTAATCAGGGGTAGGCGCAAAGAAAAAATTATTATACTCTAATGCATTAGCATAAAATTCTGGCGTTCCTGTTAGCACTGATTTTGGCCAATAGCTTTTACAAAACTCTAAACTTCTTAGTAGTAAAAAAGATGTAGGAGCTGGATTTAATCTATCATCAATTATACTAAAGCTAACTGTTTCTTTCCAATCCGCTGGCTTTGCTAGTAATGGATTGTTTAATACCAAGTTCCCGTTTAAAACTTTTTCAAATCCTATACTTTTTGCTTCTGAATAAATTCTATTCACTCCTTGATTAATAAAATCAGGAATCTGATCGATAAAAAATTGGTCAGTTCTATTTGAGTAATTTTGTATTTGAAGACCTAGAGAATTATAATTCATGTTATTTTTCCTCTCTTTGTCTTTGGCTATTTAAAGAGTAAGCTGTTGTAGGAATGCCAACCTTTGTTAGAATTGACTTTAAACTCGCCTCATTTTTAATAGAACTTACAGGGGTTAAGAGCAACTTAGCCATGTCAGGCTCTAGCAACGCTTGTTCTAATAGACGTGTTATTTGTTGCTTTTCATAATTTTTAGATAACTCATATACTGGCGTTAAATATTTCCCACCCGGTATTTTATTTATAATTTTCTTCCCGATAGATTGTTTTACAGGGTTAGTAAGATTTTCTAAAAGAGTAGTTTGCGACTGGGTGTTAGAGCCAACGGCTCTCCCTACCGTTGCAACCATATTACGCTTTTTTAAAACGCTTTTCACATCATCTAAAACCTTAACCTGGTTTTCATCAAAAATATATTGAAGCTTTCCTTTGTGCTTTTTTAAAAAATTATTTACTTTGTTATATGAAAGATTCTGTTGTCCTAGCGCATTAGCTGAAGCAAGTTCAGAAGTGTTTAATAACTTATCAACTACAGAGCCTCTTATCATATCAATAGTTTTCTTATCTTTTCCTACTTCGGCCATTAAAGCCTTTGTATTATTTAAACTACCACGCAATATCATGTCGGGGATTTGCTCTGGAGAAGTTAAAAACTCCTGGCCAAAAGTATCTTGTTTAACAATCTTTCCTAATAATGGTTCTTTTTCGATAGCGGAAACGGGTTTAGATAACTTAGCATAAGCAGACCGTGCTATTGCTTCCTCGGGTATTTGGGCCATGTCTGCAAGAATATTAGATTTGGCTTCCGACAAAGCTCGTACCACTTCATTATTACCGGATTTTTTAGCTGCGCCAATTCTTCCAGAGATGTCTTTTAAAGCGTTTGTTAGTTCAGCTGGTACAGGTTGACCTAAAACCTCTTTTTGAAGCTTTGATCGTGCCCCTTGTCCCAAATTACCGTATAACTTATCAAAACCTCGCGCCTCACCTTTAGATACCGCATTACTTCTAATGATATCTTCAACATAATTAAGATTATTTTTTATATCTCCTTTTGCAAATTCACCTTCTCTTTTAAGAAAAGCTTGTGTATTTGGAAGATCAACACCTTGCCTTATTTTATTTACCTCTTCATAAAGAGGATCTGTAACATTTGTTCTGGCTTGTTTTCTGTTTTTCAATTCTCCAAACAAATAATTTCTAATAGCTTCTCCTTGCTGGGTCGGTTCTAAACCTATTTGAGGCGATAATTGATTTAATTGTCTGTTGATAATGCTATCGGTAATAGCTTCCTTTTCTGCAATAGCCGGAATGTTAGGGGCTAAAGCTCTATGAAGGCCTGAAATACCTGTATTTTGAGCTAGTTCGGCAGTATTAAGCTTAGTATTAAAAGGAGTGGGAGCATTTAAATTCTCAAGTACTCTTGGAATATTTTTTTCGCCTACTTTTTCTTTTAGAATATCACTTGCAGCACTCTTTATAGCTTTTTCTTGACCACTTTTGGTAAATCTGTTTAATAAATTGCCAGTTCCTTTTATAGAACTTGAAATTCCTCTTGCAGCTGTTGGCAAAGCAAATGCCGATCCAAGATCAGCAACTAATGGATCAACTCCGCCTTCTTGCAACGCTCCACTAGTTGCGCCAATAGCAGCTCCTGTGCGGGCTAATTTTGCGGCATTCAATGCACCAGCTCCTTTACCAAACCAACCCCATGGTCCTAATGAACCGGCAAACTCAGCAGCATGCGATGCCACTCTTTGTCCGCCAGTTGTAGGTTTAGGTTCTAAATCAAAACCTGTTCTTTCTTTTATATATTGTCTTGCACCACTATAAGTCGGAATACGAGAGCTTAAAGTATTAATTTGGGGAGTTTCTATGTCTGAACCAGGATAACCCATTAGAGCCATTTTTCTTCTTTCTGATTCGGCTTGGCCTCTAGATAACCCTTCTATTCCTTGCGCAGCTAGATTAGGAAGATCAGCAATAGAACCCAGTCCTTTTAACGCTGATTTACCTAGAAGAGCAGCCCACGAATCGCCTTCTTCTTGTTTTTGAGATTGAATCCTATATTTATCATAAGATTTTACTGGTAAATCCTGAGAAACTTTTACTCTATATTTATCATAAGATTTACTCATTTTTAGACCTCATTAAAACCATCATTGATTGCATCCTCAATAGCCTGCTCATCATTAGCAGGAATTTTAATTTGTTGGCCGTTTTGATCCTGCATTACTATAAAATTTTGGCCATTTTCTCCTGAATCTATATTGATATCTTGACCTTGAAGAGCCATATTTTCCATCTCATCTATATCATTAGGATCTATACTGATCCCTAAATCAGCACTTAGTTTTGCCGCTTTGTAGTAGGTATCCATCTCTTTATTGATAGATCCCATTTTCTCTTTTATGGTTTCGTAATCATCATGTTTTATATCAGGAAAATTCGACTTTAAACGATCGTACATTCCCTGACCTAATTTACCACCACCAGCTTTAACAGCTTCTAAAACAGCAGTTAGATTGCCCATCTTTGCAGCTAAATCTTTTCTAGCCGCAGTTTCTTTTTGAAGAGTTTTTTTATTACTAAATTGACCAAAAAAATCCTTTACTGGATTAGTTATTCCTGAGTAGCCTCCAATCGGTTGAAAGGTATTATCTTTTGTGAGTTTTTCTAACTCATCCCAGCTTTTATTAATTTCTTTGACAGCTAAGTAAGTATTACCTGCCTTTGTTTTAAATTTATTAGCTTGTCTTTGTTCTATTTTATCTAACGGGCGGAAAGATTGGCCATTATAATCTATTAATCCATTTTGCAAAGCTCCGCCTGAAGTCCTGGCATTAACCCTAGAATTCATCATATCACGAGCACGTCTTTGCTCTCCAAGCTGCGCTTCTGCATGTTGTCTTCTCCACGCCTTTTCTTCTTCTTGAGACTGCCTATTTTGTTCTGCGGCCTGATAAGCTAACATCTGATTAGCAAGAGCGTTATTTTGAGTTAATGCTGCATCTTCTGCATCATCATGCGCCATTATTGCAGGAGACAAAGATCTTCCAACTGAACCAAAATTATTCCAGAAACCTTTTTGTTTAGGTTGCTGAGCTATATTATCGCCAAAAGTAAGCATTGACCTTCTAAGAGCTTTTTCTTGCTGCTTATCGGTCATCCCAAGTGATTCTCTTGCACTCGAGATGGCTTTATTAATTCCGCTATCAAAAGGGTTATATGGAGTTTGCTGTTGTGGCGCTTGCTCCATATTCTGATTTGGTTGTTGCTGACTTTGCAAATAATTTAAAACTGCTGGATTCATATGTTTTTTCTACAAATTTGATTAAACAATCACTCTTGGTATAGCTGACCACTGATCCATAAAGAAAATCCTTAGTTGACGAGCCGTAGTATCAAGATACATTTGCCCCTCTACTGGATTCACTGGAATAGAATCACTACTAGGAATAATAACTGAACCAACATTAGAATCTGTAAGAGCCATCCATTGATTAGCTTTAAAGGTCATAAAGGTTTGAGTATCTTTATTAAAAATTACTACACCATCTGAAGAAGGAACAAAAGCTAGCATCTCTTCTTTTGTTAAATTAGGCAGATAAAATCCTTTGTCTACAATAGATGGATCAGGAATGATCGCTAAATTTTCCAGTACATTAAGTGGTTGTTTTGTCATTTTGGCCTCTTTTTTTAGATTAAATTAATTAAACAACAGTGATAGTGACCCAAGCAGCATTGTTTCTAGTTCTAGTCACGTTGTTTGTAGTGTCATAATAAGTAAATCCTGCTATTTGGTTTTGTGCTACTTCAACTGCGGCACGTGTTCCTGATGGTAATATCACTGGAGAGCTTCCAGCTACGAGACCTACCCCAGCCGTAGCCACACTGGAATTTACGTTATTCCAAGCACCGTTTGTATAGTTTTGAAAAGTATTAGTTGTTGTGTTATATACGATAGCCCCATTAACAAGGGTATTTGCTGGGATAGCCGCTATTTGAGCTGTAGTTAGTTGCGGCGCGTAAAAACCATTGTTTTTGTTTGTAGCATTTGCGGCGACTTGAAGGCCGCCATTGATACGTGTAATTGTTGATCTTGGCATAATAGTCCTCTTAAAATTAAATATATTAAGATTCTTTTTATGGCTAAGAACGTTTAAACCAGAAATACGATTTTAAGTTTCGCAGAAACTTTAGTAGTAGTTAATCAATATTATTTTTGAATAAGCTCAAAAATCTATTATATACTAAATTTTAAATATCTTTTTGTATTTAATATACGAATCTTTTTGCTGTTCTCATCCAGGTATTGTTAACTCCTAGTAGCAGCAATTCTCCCCATTCTTCTATATATCGAAGTTCATATATGAGACCTGGCATAGAAGTGGTTATGTTAACCGTTTTAAACGATATACCGTCATTTGATAATTGTACCTTTGTGGCAGGAAGCCCAGCTCCTACAAACATTGAAAATGATGGTATCCAAATAAAGCTACTGATTTGTGTGGGAGATGAAAATGCTACATGTGATGTCCATGTAATACCATCATAGCTTATATGACTAAGGGTTTGATTTGCTGGACTTAATGGCATCGCTACAAAATATCCATAAGTGGTCGAATAAGCTACCGACCCCATAGGAATAGTCGATGTTGAGTTAACCCATGTTATACCATCTGTAGAATATTGAGGACCATCTTCACCAACAGCAACAAGAGTCCCTGCGCCGTATTGAAAATCCAAAACTCTTCTTGTGCTTGCAGATGGTGTATATGTAATTCCATCTACTGAACTGTAAATTCGGTTTGCAATATCAGATCCTCCGACATAAAATCTTCCGAATGATTCAATCCATCTTAAATTTATTCCAGCTCCGCTAAAATAAAAGGGAGGAGACATTGGAGTACCCGCTATCCATGTTATACCATTAGTACTTGTATAAACAAGAGTGCCATTAACTTGTATTGCTGAAAATAACCCTAATGTTGGAGACCATTCAACACAACTGGATACTAATGGAAAAGTCGCAATATTCGACCATGTTAAACCATCAGTAGATAAAGCAGCACCTGCACCCAAAATTCCAGAACCAATAACCCTCTTAAGTGACCTAGACCATGTCGCCTGCCCTATGTTTATTCCTACTGGCTCATATAGAATATTGGATAAAAAGATTTCTCCTGCAACAGCTCTACTTTGATCGGTGTAACTTTTATTCGTTGCATCAGTTGGTGCTATTGGCGTAGCAACTGTTAAGGTGTTATTGTCATTAAACAAGGCTACATTTAACCAATCAGTACCATTATAGGCACAAAAGGCACTTGAATCTGTATTAAATAGGATCATTCCAGCAGTTGGGAATGGGAATATATTAATTTGCGCTTGACTTAATCTAGAGAGTAGTAATGCCCCTGTTGTACTTTGTATTTCAACTAAAGCAGATGGCGTTGTAGAAGA
>Ga0315276_10000206_pt1 | contig 48501 bp, 39 predicted proteins | sample YL17G05_0_MG_FD_204542 | JGI IMG/M metagenome (GOLD analysis project Ga0315276, IMG submission 204542) | Sediment microbial communities from Yellowstone Lake, YNP, Wyoming, USA - YL17G05_0 | ecosystem: Environmental > Aquatic > Freshwater > Lake > Sediment | place: USA: Wyoming | collected...
GCGATCCTTCCTTTCCAGCGGGACCAGGCCGGTCAGGACCCCCAGGATGAGGGAAGCGGCCTGCTTGTCCAGGGGCTGGTTGCCGTTGCCGCACTTCGGGGAATGGATGCAGGAAGGACAGCCCCCGTCGCACGGGCACCCCTCGATGAGCTTCGAGGTCCGGTCCAGGAGATCCTCCAGCGCCTCGTACCCCTTGGCCGCCAGCCCCACGCCGCCCGGGTAGCCGTCATAGATGAAGACGGCGGACCGGCCGATCTGGGGATGGAGAGGATAGGAGATCCCGCCGATGTCCGAGCGGTCGCAGATGGCGAGCAGCGGGAACAGCGAGATGGCCGCGTGCTCCACCGCGTGGATCCCGCCCATGAAATGTCCTTCCCGGGCCACCACCATCCCCCGCAGCTCGTCGGGGAGCTCCATCCAGAGCCCCACCGTCTCGAAGATGATGGGAGGGAGCGTCAGCGTGTGGGAGGAGAGCCGGTCCCGGCCGCTCAGGCGCCGCTTCTCGTACCCGAGGATCTCCTCGGTGACCTTCAGTCGCCCCAGATTGATCGTGGCCGGACCCAGCTTCCGGGAGGCCAGCGTTTCCAGGATCTCCGTCTGCTTTTCCGCCTTCACCTCGGTGTAGTAGTCGGAGTCCACCGGCTCCACCCTCACCCTCCGGTTCTCCACGTCCAGGGACCGGACCAGGAACTGCTGTCCCAGGTGGAGGTAGACGGCCCCCTCGTGGCACTCGTGGAAGGCGCGCACGGCGTCCACCGTCCCGATGACCCGGGGTGCGCCCTCGCCGTCCCCACCCCGGAGGATGGTGTAGGTGTTGCCGATTCCCCGGAGGTTGACGCCCCGCTGCGGGTTGCGCCGGAAGGAATACCAGCGCTCCGAATCGGCGTCCCGGACCAGCCCTCCCTGCCGCTCCAGCTCCCGCACCACTTCGAAAGTGCCGGGGGCGTAACGCGGCTCGTCTCCTTCCCGGGTGAGGGGAATCTCCGCGCCGGCGCAAACCAGGTGGTCGGAGGCGATGACCCGGTTGGCGGGATCAAAGACCACCCGCTCGAAGCCCCGACGGAAGAACTCCTCCGGCTCCCGCATGAAATACTGGTCCAGGGCGTCGGGCATGCCGATGAGGCAGGTGAGGGACTCCCGGTCCTCGCGACCGACGCGGCCGATCCGCTGCCACGACGAGACGATGGAGCCTGGATATCCCACCAGGATGCAGACATCCAGCCCCCCGATGTCCACCCCCAGCTCCAGGGCGCTGGTGGAGATGACCCCGTGGATCTCCCCCTGCACCAGCCGGCGCTCGATCTCCCTCCGCTCCTCGGGCAGGTACCCGGCCCGGTAGGAGGAGATCCGGGAGCGCATCCCCGGCTCCTGCTGGACGATCCAGGAGTGGATCAGCTCGGTGACCTTCCGGGCCTTGGTGAAGGCGATGGTCCGGTACCCCTCCTTCAGCGACCGTGCCAGCAGCTTCGTGGCGGTGGTGTAGGGGCTGGCGGAGGGGTTGATGAAGAGGATGTGCTTGGCGGCCCGGGGGGCGCCGCTGTCGCCCACCACGGAGAACGGGAGCCCGGTGAGGCTCTGCCCCAGTTCCCCCGGATTGGCGATGGTGGCGGAGGAGGCGACGAAGCGGGGCGAGGCGCCGTGGTGCTCCGCCACCCGGCGCAGGCGTATCAGGATGTGGTGGAGGTGGCTGCCGAAGATCCCCTTGTAGACGTGCAGCTCGTCCAGGACCACGAGCCGCAGGTGGGAGAAGAACTCCCGCCAGTCGTCGTGGTAGGCCAGCATCCCCATGTGGAGCATGTCGGGGTTGGTGATGACGATGTCGGGCGGGTCGGACTTGATCGCCTTCCGTTTCGACGCGGGGGTGTCGCCGTCGTAGATCTCGGCGCGGATGGGGCGTCCTCCCCCCAGGTCCTGCCCCAGGGCCCGGATCGCCTTGAGCTGATCCTGCTCCAGCGCCTTGTAGGGGAAGACGTAGAGCGCCCGGGCGCCCGGCTCCCCGGCCACCTTCTCGAAAGTGGGGACGATGTAGATGAGGCTCTTGCCCGAGGCGGTGGGCGTGACCACCAGGACGTTGCGGCCCTCCCGGACCTGATCGATCGCGCCGGCCTGGTGGGAATAGAGGCGCCGGATTTCCTGGCGCTCGAGGGCCGCCGCCAGCGGCGCCGGGAGGGGGCGGGCGAGATCGGCGTACTTCCCGGGCACCGCAGGAAAGGACCGCACCTCCACCACGTCGGGGCCGAAGTCCCGGGAGGCCTGGAGGGCCCGGATGAAATCGATCATGGCCGCCTAGGAGCGTTCGTAATCGTAAAACCCGCGCCCCGACTTCCTCCCCAGATGGCCGGCGTCCACCATCTTCTTGAGGAGGGGGCAGGGACGGTACTTCGAATCTCCGAACCCTTCGTGAAGGACCTCCAGGATGGAGAGGCACGTGTCGAGGCCGATGAAGTCGGCCAGGGTGAGGGGCCCCATGGGGTGGTTCATCCCCAGCTTCATCACCGTGTCGATGGACTCCCGGGATCCCACCCCTTCCCAGAGGGCGAAGATCGCCTCGTTGATCATCGGCATCAGGACCCGGTTCGAGACGAAGCCCGGGTAATCGTGGACCTCCACCGGCACCTTCCCCCACTTCTCGGCCAGAACCCGGACCGTCTGCCAGGTCTCGTCGGATGTGGAGTGGCCCCGGATCACCTCCACCAGCTTCATCACCGGGACCGGATTCATGAAATGCATCCCGATCACCTTGTCGGGCCGGCGGGTGAACGAGGCGATCCGGGTGATGGAGATGGAGGAGGTGTTGGAGGCGAGAATCACGCCGGGCGGGCAGATTCGATCCAGGTCGGTGAAGATCCGTCGCTTCACTTCCCGGTCCTCGTTGACGGCCTCGACGACGAAGTCGGCGCCGGAGAGCTTCTCCAGGCTCTCGGCCCCGGTGATCCGGGAGAGGACGGCGGTCTTCTCGTCCGCCGGCAGGGTCCCCTTGTCCACTCCCCGCTGCAGGTTCTTGTCTATGGTGGCCAGGGCCCGCTGGACCAGCTCCCGGGACCGATCCACCATCACCACCGGGTGGCCCCCCAGCGCGGCCACGTGGGCGATGCCGTTCCCCATGGTGCCGCCACCCACAATGCCAATCGTCCGGATTTCCATTTCTCGCCCCCCTTCTGGAGATTCGGGCCCGCGCCGGGGCCCGGCTAGACGATCCTGATGGCCAGGGCCACGGCGTTCCCGCCGCCGAGGCACAGCGCCGCGATCCCCTTCTTCCCTCCCCGGTCCTTAAGAGCGTGAATCAGGGTGGTCAGGATTCGGGCTCCGCTGGCGCCGATGGGATGCCCCAGGGCCACCGCTCCGCCGTGGACGTTCACCCGGTCGGGCGGGAGCTTCAGCTCCCGGACCACCGCCACGGCCTGCACGGAGAAGGCCTCATTCAGCTCGTACAGGTCCACCTCGTCCCGCTTCCAGCCGGTCTTCCGGAGGACCTCCTCCACCGCGCCCACGGGGGCCATCATGACCCAGGCGGGCTCCAGCCCCGACGTGGCGTGGGCCACCACCTCGGCCTGCGGCTTCACCGAGTACTTCGACGCGGCCGCCTCCGAGAGGACCACCATGGCCGACGCGCCGTCGTTGACTCCCGGGGCGTTCCCGGCGGTGACGGTCCCATCGGACTTGAAGGCGGGCTTCAGCCGGGCCAAATTCTCGAGGGTGGTGTCCCGGCGCGGCCCCTCGTCGGTGTCGAAGAGGAGGGGGTCCCCCTTCTTCTGGGGGATGGCGACCGGGACGATCTCCGCCCTGAATTTCCCGGCCTCCATGGCCGCGATCGCCTTTCGGTGGCTGTCGCACGCATATTCATCCTGGGCCCGGCGGCTGATGCCGTACTTCTCCGCCACGTTCTCGCCGGTGCACCCCATGTGGTAGTCCTCGTAGACATCCCAGAGCCCGTCGACGATCATGGAGTCGAAGATCCGGTCGTTCCCCATCCGGTACCCTTCCCGGGCCCTGGTGAGGAGGTAGGGGGTGTTGCTCATGCTCTCCATCCCGCCCGCAATCACCACCTCCTGGTCCCCCAGGAGCACCGCCTGGGACGCCAGGACCACCGACTTGAGCCCCGACCCGCAGACCTTGTTGATGGTCATGGCGGCCACCCGGGAGGGAAGACCCCCCTTCAGGGCCGCCTGCCGGGCCGGGTTCTGTCCCATTCCGGCCTGCACCACGTTCCCCAGGATCACTTCCCCGACCGCCTCCGGGGGAATGCCGGAGCGGCGGACCGTCTCCTGCACGACCCGGGCGCCCAGCTCGGGGGCCGGGAAGCCCTTCAGGCTTCCAAGGAACTTTCCGATCGGAGTCCGGACGGCGCCGGCGATGAGTGCTCGTGCCATGAGAGCCTCCTTGGGAAAAAATGTAACAACGGGCGGGGATTATAACCGGATTCGAAGATTTTTCAGATTGACAGTTTGCGGTTCCTTGAGTATATGATTCGGGTGAGGCGCTTGAAAGTCGCTCTCTTTCCAGCGTCTTATGCTTGCTCCCGGCGGCGTTCACCGCCGCCCGATGATCCGACAAGATGAGTTTCTCCCTATCTGGGGGGGTAGTGGAGAGTCGGGCCCGCATCTCCTCCCCGGGAGATGCGGGCTCACCTAAGAGTCCCAAGGAGGAAGAGTGAAGATCCAGGGCTGGAAAATGAAGCCGATCGCCCCCAGGGGGTGGACCGAGATGGACGGGCCCCTGTCCGACGACATCAAGGTCGAGACCGTCGTCGCCACCAAGGACGACCGGCGCGTCGTCCTTCACCGGGTGGTCAAGAAGAATCCCGACGGTTCGGAAGAAGTCTTCATCATCAAGGCTTCCCCGAAGATCCTGAACACCGATCACTGATCGGCGCTCTTCCCCGCTCCGGCGGCCGGCGCCTTTCGGGTGCCGGCCCGCGTTTCTTGACAGCCCCCCCCTTTCAGCCTATCGTTGCCCGCTCCTGCGTCATGCGGCATCTTCGAGTCGGGTCCGACCTCCTCTGGGTTCCGCCGGATGATCTCGATCCAGTCCACATCCCTTCTCCGACGGCTTCTCCCGCTTTCCCTCCTCCTCATCCTCCTCCCGTCCCTGGCCCTCCCCGGCACCGGGGCTCCCCCCTGTCCGCGGCTGGTCGCCGGAGCGGTCTGCGAGAAGGGGGAGAAGGAGCGGGACGATGTGCGCGCCGACGCCGGAGGAATCGCATTCGAGGCGAGGCCGCTCCCCCTCTCCGAATGGGAGGAGCGCCTGGCGCGGCGGGTTCCCGGGATGGGGCCGGCGCTCAGGCGCCACGACGGATCCCCGGGGCCTTTCCAGGTCTTCCTCCTGTCCATCCGGAACCACTCCCCCGAGACGCTCCGTCTCCAGCCCGGCAACATCGTGCGGCTTCTCGGCGACAGGCAGCAGGACCACATTCTCGACTACACCGACCTCTATCGTTATCTCCAGGAAGAGGGGAAAGACCCCGACTCCCTGGACAGGATCCGCGACACCTTCTTCGACAGCGGCTTCGTCCTGGATCGGGCCGGCTCGGCGGAGCGCCTCCTCTTCTTTCGGGCCCTCCCGCCCAGGGGAAGGAAAAAGCAGCTCGCCCTTCTCATCTCCAACTTCCAGGTGGGCACCGAGACGCTCCAGGCAGACTTCACCTGGCACTTCGAGAAGGAGAAGAAATAGCGTGGCGGCGAGAATTCTCGGCGGCGAGGCGGTGGCCCGGGAGATCCGGCTGGAAGTGGCCGCGGGTGTGGAGGATCTCGTCTCCCGGGGAAAGGCACGGCCGCACCTGGCGGTGATTCTCTCCGGAGAGAACGTGGCTTCCCAGGTCTACGTCCGGAACAAGATCAAGGCCTGCGGCGAGGCGGGGATCGAGTCGGAGCTGATCCGGCTCGAGGGGGAGCGGGACGGCGGAAGGGTGATGGCCGCGGTCCGGGATCTGAACCGCCGCGAGGAGGTGGACGGCATCCTGGTCCAGCTTCCCCTCTCCCAGGACGCCGATGAGAGCGAGGTCCTCCAGGCGCTCGACCCGGAGAAGGACGTGGACGGGCTTCACCCGGTCAGTGCCGGGCGGCTCCTCCTGGGGATCGAAGGGCTCCGCCCCTGCACCCCCTCCGGGATCCTGGAGCTCCTGCGAAGGTCGGGCATCGAGGTGGAGGGGAAGCGGGCGGTGGTCATCGGCCGGAGCGAGATCGTCGGCAAGCCCATGGCCCTTCTCCTTCTCCAGGCCAACGCCACGGTGACCATCTGTCACTCGCGGACCCGGGACCTGCCCGGCGTCGCCTCCGGCGCCGACATCCTGGTGGCGGCGGCAGGCAGGCCGGGCCTGGTCACCGAGGAGCACATCCGCCCCGGCGCCACCGTCATCGACGTCGGGATCCACCGGATCGACCGGGAGGACCAGGTCCTGGACTTCTTCGGTCCCGATTCGAAGCAGGCGGCCGCCTTCCGGGAAGGACGGCCGGTGCTCGTGGGAGACGTCCACCCCCGGCGGGCGGCGGAGGCGGCGGGCATTCTGACGCCGGTCCCCGGCGGCGTGGGGCCCCTGACCATCGCCTGCCTCCTCCAGAACACATTGAAGGCGGCCCGGCTGCGGCGCGGCCTTCCGGCGAGGCCGTGAGCCGTCCGGGAGGCGACACCCGGTCCCGGGAAGTGCTCCGGGTGGGGCTGACGGGCGGAATCGCCACCGGCAAGTCGGTGGCGGCGGCGGCGTTCAGCGAGCAGGGGGCCTTCGTCCTGGATGCCGACACCCTGGGGCACGAGCTGATGGAACCGGGGATGGCGGCGCACGGGGAGATCCGCGCGGCCTTCGGCGACGGGGTCCTCTCCGCCGACAGCCGGATCGATCGGAAGAAGCTCGGCGCCCGGATCTTCGCCGACCCCGGCGCGCGGCAGCGCCTGAACGCCATCCTCCACCCGAGAATCCTCGCCGAGGTGGAAGACCGGATTCTCGATTTCGCCCGCCGCTTCCCCGGCGGAATCGCCGTGGTGCAGGCGGCGCTCGTGGTGGAGGCCGGCGTTCGCTCGCGCTTCGACCGGATCGTGGTGACCCACTGCGACCCGGAGATCCAGGCGCGGCGCCTGCGGGAGCGGGACGGGATTTCCCGGGAAGAGGCGAGGCGCCGGATCTCGGCCCAGGCGGAGCCGGGGAAGCGGCTCGCCGCCGCGGACCACGTCATCGACACCTCGGGCTCGCTGGACGAGACCCGCGCCCGGGCGAGGGAGGTCCTCACCGTCCTCCGGCGGGAATGGGAGAGCCTGAAGGCCACCCACTGAGGAGAACGGGGCATGGATTCCATGGACGACGGCCAGGCGCGGCGGGTCCTCGAGACGCTCCTCTCCCGGGGGGGCGATTTCGGCGAGATCTATCTCCAGTCGAACCGGTACACCCGGATCACCCTGGATGACGGGAGGCTGGAGGAGATTCTCTCCGGGGAGGATGCGGGCGTAGGGCTGAGGCTGGTGGCCGCCGAGAGGACTTTCTTCTATTCGGGAAACGACCTCGATCCCGGGGTCCTCGAGGGGGAGGCGGCCCGGCTGGCCCTGGCCCTGGAGCCGGGGGGCGGTCCCGGCAAGGTGGCCCGCCTGCGTCCCACCGCCGTCCCCGCGGTCAGCGAGGTGAGGATCCCGCCGGCGTCGGTGGAGATGGGGAAAAAGGTCGAGCTCCTCCGGCGCGCCGAGAAGGCGGCCCGGGAGGCGGATCCGAGGGTGACCCAGTTCTCCGCCAGCTACGGCGACTCCGCCCTCTCCGTGGCGGTCATCAATTCCGACGGGACATGGGCCCGGGAGACCCGGGTCTACAGCACCCTCTTCGGATCGGCCGTCGCCCGGGAGGGGGAGCAGATCCGCACCGGGTACCACTCCGTCGCCGAGACCCGGGGATTCGAGCTCTTCGACGAGTATCCCCCGGAGGAGGTGGGGCGGGAGGCGGCCCGGATCGCCCTGGTGCAGATCTCCGCCCGCCCGGCCCCCGCGGGGACCTTCACGGTGGTCCTCTCCTCCAAGGCGGGGGGCACCATGATCCACGAGGCCTGCGGCCATGGCCTGGAGGGAGATTTCGCCGAGAAATCCCTCTCCGTCTACGCCGGCAAGATCGGGGAGCGCGTCGCCTCGGAACTGATCACGGTGGTGGACGACGGGACGCTTCCCAACAAGCGGGGCTCCTCGGGAATGGACGACGAGGGGACCCCCAGCTCCCGGGTCCTCCTCATCGACCGCGGCATCCTGAGGTCCTACCTGCACAGCCGGCGCACCGCCCGGAAGATGGGCCATCCCCTCACCGGCAACGGCCGGCGGGAGAGCTACCGCCACATCCCCATCCCGCGGATGAGGAACACCCTCATCGTCCCCGGGACGACCCCGCCCGGGGAGATTCTCGCGGGCGTGAAGGAAGGGATCTACGTCTGCCAGATGGGAGGGGGGGAGGTGGACATCGCCAGCGGGAACTTCATCTTCAATGTGGGGGAGGCCTATCGGATCCGGGACGGCCGCCTGGCCGAGCCGATCCGGGACGCCACCCTCATCGGGAACGGACCCGAGATCCTCGGGAGCATCGACGCCGTCGGATCGGACCTGGGGTTCGGCGTGGGGACCTGCGGGAAGGACGGGCAGCGGGTGCCCGTGGCCGACGCCCAGCCGACGCTCAGGATCCCGAGAATCGTGGTCGGCGGCACCGTGGACCGGGCCGAGTGACCTCCGGGGGGACGATGCGGAACGATCAGGCCGACAGAATCCTGGACCTGGCGCTGGAGATCCTCCGGGAGGTCCCGGCCGACGGCGGCGAGGTCTATTTCCAGGACACCCACGAGAGCTCCGCCACCGTGGTGGACCAGGGGGTGGAGAGCGTGGAGGCGAAGCAGGAGCGGGGCGCGGCGCTGAGGATCTTCCGGGAAGGACGCGTGGGCTTCTCCTTCACCCCCGACACGACGCCTGAAGGCTTGCGCCGCGCCGTGGAGATGGCGGTGACCATCCTCCCCTACGTCGATCCGGAGGAGGCCGCCACCGTCCCCGCTCCGGAGACCTCCTCCTTCTCCTGGAAGAACGAGAATCCCGGACTGCGGGACGTCACGGTCGAGGAGAAGGTGGACATGGCGCGGCGGATCGAGAGCTGCGCCCTCCGCTTCTCCACCCGCGTGAAGCGGGTGAGGGAGAGCCGCTACTCCGACGTCTGGGGGGGATGCTGGATCGCCAACACCGCCGGCGTTCGCGACGGGTACCGCTTCTCCCGCGCCGTGGGGACCATCGAGCTCGCGGCCGCGGAGAAGGAGGAGAGCCAGACGGGCTACGGCTCCGGCTTCGGCATCGGCATCGACGACCTGGAGCCCGACGCCATCGGGATCGAGGCCGCTTCCCGGGCCATCAACAAGCTGGGGGCCAAGCCGGCCGCCACCCGGCGCACCGACGTGGTCCTGGACCCCGACGTGGTGGCAGGGGTCTTCGGGACCCTGGCCTCCGCCTTTCACGCCGACAATGTCCTCAAGGGGAAGTCCCTGTTCAAGGACCTCCTCGGGCGGAACGTGGCCCGGTCCACCGTGACGCTCGTGGACGACGGGCGTCTGCCCGGATCGATGAGCCTCGCCCCCGTGGACGGCGAGGGGACTCCCACCCGGCGCACGCTCCTGATCGACCGGGGGATCCTGGGCGGCTATCTCCACGACCACTACACCGCGCGGAAGATGGGAGCGGGCAGGACGGGCAACTCTCAGCGGGGCGATTACCTCTCCCCGCCCCGCATCGGCACCACGACCCTCTACCTGCGCCCCACCGGCGCGAGCCGGAAGACCCTCCTGGGAATGGTGGCAAAGGGGGTCTACGTCTCCGAGGTGATGGGGCTGCACACCATCGATCCGATCACGGGGGATTTCTCCCTCGGCGCGATGGGATGGGAGATGGAGAAGGGCGAGCTGGTCCGCCCGGTGCACAAGATGGGCTTCTCGGGGAACGTCCGAGGCCTTCTCGACTCCCTCGCCGCCGTGGCCGACGACCTCCGCCTCTTCGCCTCGGGCCATGCCGGATCCACGGTCCTCCTGGAAGGAATCAGCATCAGCGGATCCTGAGAATCTTGGGGCGAAGGAAGCCGCGGCGCCACCCGCTACGGATGGAAGTGACGGGACGGGAAGTGCGAGTCGGAGGCGGCGGGGCCGGGCCTCTCCGCAGCAGCCGCGTGAGAGGAAGGGAAAGATTAAGGAACGAGGGCGCCGGTGGACTCGTGGAGGACCTGCCGGATCCGGTTGCGCTCGTCCACCAGGACGACCCGGGGGCGGTGGCCCTTGATCTCGGCCTCGGTGGCAAGGCCGTAGCCGGTGATGATGACCCGGTCGCCGGCCCTGGCGAGGTGGGCGGCGGCGCCGTTCACGCAGATCACGCCGGAGTGGCGGGTGCCCTCGATGAGGTAGGTGGAGAAGCGGCTCCCGTTGGTGACGTCGTAGACGTCGATCCGCTCGTAGGGGGCCAGGCCCGCGGCCTCCATCAACTCCACGTCCACCGTCAGGCTCCCCTCGTACTCCAGGTTCGCCTCCGTGACCGTGGCGCGATGGATCTTCCCGCGCAGGACCTCTCTTTGCATCGGACTATTCCTCCACCTTCAGCAGGATGTTGTCGATCAGCCGCGTCGCCCCGAGGCGGGCGGCCAGGGGAATCAGGACGCTGCCGCGGATCCTCTCCAGCGGCTGCAGGGTCTCCCCGTCCACGACCGCAACGTATTCCAGGGAAACCAGCGGCTCGGTCGCCACGGTCTCCCGGATTATGGAAAGGACCCGCTCCGGGTCCCGCTCCTCCTCGGAGACGATGGCCGACTCGGCACGCCTCAAGGCCCGGCAGAGCACCGGCGCCGAGAGCCGCTCCTCCGGCCTGAGGAAGACGTTGCGGGAGCTGAGGGCCAGCCCGTCCGCCTCCCGCACCGTCGGGCAGATCTCGATCTCCACGTCCATCTCCAGGTCCCGGACCATCCTCCGGACGAGGACCGCCTGCTGCGCATCCTTCTGGCCGAAGAAGGCCATGTGGGGGGCAACCCGGTTCAGCAGTTTCGTGACCACCGTGGCGACTCCCCGGAAGTGACCGGGCCGGCTCGCTCCCTCCAGAACGGAGTCCATCCCCTCCACCGTCACCGCGGTCCCGAACCCCGGCGGGTAGACCTCCCGTTCCTCGGGCGCGTAGAGGATCTGCGTCCCCGCCTCCCGGGCCAGGTCGGCGTCCCGCGCCAGGTCCCGCGGGTAGCGCTGAAAATCCTCGCCGGGCTCGAACTGGGCGGGGTTCACGAAGAGGCTCATCACCACCAGGGTGGAGGCCTGCCGCGCCCGCCGGAGGAGGCTCAGGTGCCCTTCGTGGAGGGCCCCCATGGTGGGGACAAAGCCGATCCGCTCGCCTTGCGCCCTCGCCTCCCGGGACAGGAGGGTCATCCGCGGCGCCCGGGTCACGATCTCCAATGGCGCCTCGCAAACCTCTCGACCCCGGCGCGGATCTCGTCCAGGACCTCGGGCTTCAGGTGGTACGACTCGTTCTCTGCGGGGAAGCTCCCTCCCCGCACGTCCGCCCCGAAGCGGACGCAGGCCTCCCGGATCACGGCGCCCAGGTCGGCGTACCTGCGCACGAAGGAAGGGACGGGGTCCGGAGTGATCCCGAGGAGATCATGAATGACCAGGACCTGGCCGTCGCAGCTCCGCCCGGCGCCGATGCCGAGGGTGGGAATGCCGAGCCTCTCGGTGATGAGGGCGGCCAGCTCCGCGGGGATTCCCTCCAGGACCACCGAGAAGGCCCCCGCCTCCTCCACCGCCAGGGCGTCTTCCAGGACCGCCCGGGCGGAGGCGCCGCTTCTCCCCTGCACCTTGAACCCGCCGAAGTCGTGGACCGACTGGGGGGTGAGCCCGACGTGGCCCATCACCGGGATCTCGGTGTCCCGGAGGGCCCGGATCACTTCGACGCGCTTGCGCCCCCCCTCCACCTTCACCGCCCGGGCGCCGGCCTCCTGCAGGAAACGACCGGCGTTCCGGACCGCCTCCCGGATTCCCAGGTGGTAGGAGAGGTAGGGCATGTCCGCCACCACCAGGCAGCGGGAGGTCCCCCGGACCACCGCCCGCGCATGGTGGACCATCTCGTCCATGGTGACCGGCAGGGTGTTCTCGTAGCCCAGCACCACGTTCCCCACGCTGTCCCCCACCAGGAGGATGTCGACGCCGGCGGAATCCAGCAGCCTCGCGGTGGGAGCGTCATAGGCGGTGAGCATGACGATCTTCTCGCCACGCTCCTTCATCCGGACGATGTCGGGGACGGTGATGGGGCCGGGAAGGGGGCCGCTCATGGTGTTGCTCCTTTCTCCCCACCCTCCGGGGTTGGGGGAAACGCGGCGGCGGTTCGGAAGATCGAGGACCGGGCGGCGGCCCTAGGATCGCTCCCGTCTCGGGCCGTCTCCGGCTCCGAGCGGGATGTAGTACTGGACGCCCTTTTCCATGTGCTCGATCTGGTTGACCAGCTCGTTCAAGTCGTCCACCCGCTGCACGAAATCGATGTCGGACGTGTCGATGACCAGCAGCGGCGTGGCCGTGTAGTGGAAGAAGAAGTAATTATAGGCCCGATTCAGCTCGGCAACGTACTTTTCCGAGATTCCCAGCTCGTAGTCCCTGCTCCGGCGCCGGATCCGCTCCAGGAGGACCCGGTCGGCGGCCTGCAGGTAGATGACCAGGTCGGGCCGCGGGATGTTCGGCTCCAGGAGGGCATACAGCTTTTCGTAGATCATCAGCTCCGAGTCGTCCAGGTTCAGATAGGCGAAGATCTTGTCCTTGGCGAAGACGTAGTCCGACAGGGTGACCTGGTTGAAGAGGTTCCCCTGGGACAGCTCCCGCTGCTGCTGGTACCGGTTGAGGAGGAAGAAGAGCTGGGCCTGGAAGGCGGAGCCGGACCGGTCCCGGTAGAAGCCTTCGAGGAACGGGTTCTCGGTCCGCTCCAGGACCTTCGCGGCGTCGAACCGCGTGGCCAGCAGATCCACGAGGCTGGTCTTCCCGACGCCGATGGGCCCTTCCACCGCGATGAACTTGAACTTCATTGTCTTTTGCCCCGGGAAGCCGCCGGATTATAGCCGGAGGGGTCCACCCGTTCAAGGGCGATCCGGAGAGGGAGCTTCCGGACCCCGGAAGGGTCGGGGCAACGCGCCAGGAGCTCCCGGACGGTGAGGCCCAGGAGGGGGTGGACGGTCCCGGGGGCAATCTCTTCCAGGGGGACGAGGACAAACCGGCGCTCCTGGAGGCGGGGATGGGGAATCTCCAGGCCGCCCTCCCGGTGAATCCGATTGCCGCACAAGAGGATGTCGATGTCCAGGGTCCGGGGGCCGTTCCTCACTCTTCTCTCGCGGCCCATCGTCTTCTCCACGGCGAGGCACCGCTGCAGGAGCTCCCGGGGCTCCCCGTCCCAGTCCACCTGGGCGACCACGTTGAGGAAGCTCTCCTGCTCCCGGAACCCCACCGGGTCGGTATCGTAGATGGAGGAAACCCGGACCATCCGGACCTCCCTATCTTCCAGATTCTCAAGACCTTCCCTGAGGATGCCCAGCCGGTCCCCCAGATTGGATCCCAATCCCAGGAAGGTCTTCCCCTCGGAGTCTTCTCTGCTGCGGCCCGAACGGCTCACTCTCTTCCCCGTTGACAGTAACTACCGGCTTTGCTAAGATTTCGCGCTCGTCATTCCAGGGGAAACGGATTTCGGTCTTGCGCGAAAAAGCAGACCATCACTATAACCCCGCCCGGGCAACGTCGCGCATGCGAAAACAGGTACACAGGACGGACCATCCCAATGGCCAAGAAGGAAATCAAGAAGAGTAAGAAGACCTCCCAGAAGGCGGCTGCGGCGCTCAGCGTTCACGCCGAGCAGGCCATCCACGAGTACGAGCAGGCCCTGCTTCTTCTCCGCAAGCAGCAGTTCGCGGAGGCGGCGGAAGGTTTCAAGGCGATTCTGAAGAACCACCCCCAGGAGAAGGAAGTCGCCGACCGGTGCCGCGCCTACCTCCGGATCTGCGAGCGGGGGTCGGGCGAGAAGGTCATGCCCCTCAAGCGCGTGGAAGACTATTACTACCAGGGGGTCCTGGAGTGCAACCGCCAGCAGTACGACGAGGCCCTCAAGCACCTGGATCGGGCCCTCAAGATGAACCCGAAGGACGACCGGGTCCTCTATGTCATCGCCTCTACCCAGGCCCTGAAGGGAGATCGTGAGCAGGCCATCTCCAATCTGAAAGAGGCGATCGATCTCAACGCCGCCAACCGCATCCACGCCCGGCTGGATCCCGATTTCGAGCCGCTCCGGGACGACGATGCCTTTCTGGACCTGGTCCTGCCCCGGAAGGACTGACGACGACGGCCATGACCACCCGGAAGACTTCCATCAAGCCCTCCCCCTTCCCGGATCCCCGGCCGCGGGAGATCTACGCCCTGGTCCTCGCGGCGGGAGTGGGAAAGCGGATGCATTCCCGGACGGCCAAGGTGCTCCATCCTCTGGCGGGCAAGCCCATGGTCCGCTATGTCGTGGAGGCGGCCCTGGAGGCCCGCGTCCAGCGGGTGGTGGTGATCGTGGGGGACCAGGCCGACGAGGTGCAATCCGCCGTCGGGAGCCGGGACAGGCGGGTCGGCTTCTGCGTCCAGGAGCACCCCCTGGGGACCGGTCACGCCGTCCTTTCCGCGGAGAAGGCACTGAAGGGACTGGAAGGCACGCTGCTCATCCTCAACGGCGACCTCCCTTCCCTTCTCCCGTCCACCCTCCGGACGTTCCTCGATTTCCACTTCCAGGCGGGCGCCCCCCTCACTTTGCTCACCGCCGTCATCCCGGAGCCGGGGAACTACGGCCGAATCGTGCGCAACTACAACTCCGAGGTCGCCCGGATCGTGGAGGCCACCGACGCCACGCCGGAGGAAAGGCAGATCAAGGAGATCAACGCCGGCATCTACTGCGTGCAGCTGTCCCACCTCTTCAAGCACCTCAGGCAGGCCGGCGCCAACAACGCCCAGGGCGAGGTCTATCTCACCGAGCTGGTGGAGATCCTCAGGCACAGCCACCGGAAGGTGGCGGCCTATTGCCACCCGGACTCCGAGGAGGTGCTGGGGGTCAACAACCGCCGGGAGCTGGCCCGGGCGGGCAAGACCCTCTTCCTGAGGAAGGCCGCGGAGCTGATGGACGCCGGCGTCACCATCCTGGACCCCGAATGCACCTACGTGGAGACCCCGGCGAAGGTGGGCCGGGACACGGTCCTCGCGCCCCTGACCTTCCTCGCAGGCGAGACGACCATCGGCGAAAATTGCCGAATCGGGGCCGGGACCCGGATCTCCGACTCCGTCCTGGGAGACGAGGTGGAGGTCCTGGACCACTGCGTCATCACCCGCTGCCGGATAGCCCGCGGCTCCCGGATCGGCCCCTTCGCCCACCTCCGCCCCGAGACCGACCTGGCGGAGGGGGTGCGGATCGGCAATTTTGTGGAGGTGAAGAAGAGCCGGATCGGCCGCGGGAGCAAGGCCAACCACCTGGCCTACCTGGGAGACGCGGAGATCGGCTCGGGGGTCAACGTCGGGGCCGGCGTCATCACCTGCAATTACGACGGGGAAAAGAAGCACAAGACGATCCTGGAGGACGGCGTTTTCGTCGGGAGCGACAGCCAGATGGTGGCGCCGGTCCGGGTCCGGAAGGGAGCCTACATCGGGTCCGGATCCACCATCACCAAGGAAGTCCCCCCCTACGCCCTCGCCCTCGCCCGGGGCCGCCAGGTGAACATCGAGGACTGGGTGAAGAAGCGGAAGAAGAAGCACCGCTGAACCCCCCGGGGCGGACGGACCCGTCTTGCCGCAGCCCTCGAAAACCCCTATATTCAAACGCGCGTTCCGACCGGCCGGAGGCATTCCCCTCATGTGCGGCATCGTCGGCTACATCGGCAACAAGCGGCTGACCTCGGTCCTGCTGGACGGCCTGCGCCGCCTGGAGTACCGGGGCTACGACTCCGCCGGCATCGCCGTGGTCAACGAAGGCGGGCTCCAGGTGGTGCGCTGCGCCGGGAAGCTCCGGGACCTGGAGGAGAGCCTCCGGCTGAACCCCCTGGAAGGGACCTACGGCGTCGGCCACACCCGCTGGGCCACCCACGGCCGTCCCACCGAGGAGAACGCCCACCCCCACCGGGACTGCACCGGCCGCCTGGTGGTGGTCCACAACGGCATCATCGAGAACTACGTGGAGCTGAAGCGCGAGCTCCAGAAGCGCGGGCACGCCTTCAAGACCGAGACCGACACCGAGGTGATGGCCCACCTCATCGAGGAAAAGGTCCGGGACCACCCCCTGGAGGAGGCGGTCCGCCTCACCCTCCCCGAGCTGCGCGGGGTCTACGCGATCTCGGTCATCTCCGCCGACGAGCCCAAGAAGATCGTCGCCGCCCGCAACGGCCCGCCCCTGGTGGTGGGCCTCGGGAAGGACGAGTACTTCGTTGCCTCGGACGTCCCCGCCATCCTGCACCACACCCGGGACGTCTTCTTCCTGGACGACCGGGAGATCGCGGTGGTGACGGAGCAGGGGGTGCAGATCCGCGACATGGAGGGACGGAACGTCGCCAAGAAGGTGCAGCGGATCACCTGGGACCCCATCATGGCGGAGAAGAGCGGGTTCAAGCACTTCATGCTCAAGGAAATCTACGAGCAGCCCCGGGCCGTCCGGGACACGCTTCTCGGACGGGTCTCCCAGGAGACCGGGAAGATCTTCCTGGAGGAGATGGAGATCAGCCCGGAGGAGTTCCGGAAGGTGCGCCGGATTTCGCTCGTGGCCTGCGGGACCTCCTGGCACGCGGCCCTGGTGGGGAAGTTCCTTCTGGAGCGGCTGGTGAGAGTCCCGGTGGAAGTGGACATCGGCTCCGAGTTCCGGTACCGGGACCCCATCCTCCACCCCGACGACCTGGTGGTGGTCATCAGCCAGTCGGGCGAGACGGCGGACACCCTGGCGGCCCAGCGGGAGGCCCGGGCGAAGGGACTCAAGACCGTGGCCATCTGCAACGTGGTGGGGAGCATGATCACGCGGGAGGCCAGCGGCGTGATCTACACCCACGCCGGGCCGGAGATCGGCGTCGCTTCCACCAAGGCCTTCACCGCACAGCTGGTGGCCCTTCAGCTCCTGGCCCTCCACCTGGCCGAGATCCGGGGAAGCCTCGCTCCCGAGGCGGCGAAGGAGCACATCACCCGGCTCCTGCACCTCCCGGTCCAGATCGAGCAGATCCTCGGGAGCGATCCCCTCATCGAGGAGGTCGCCAAGGAGTACTACCGGGCCTCGGACTTCCTCTTCCTCGGCCGCGGCGTGAATTATCCCATCGCCCTGGAGGGGGCCCTGAAGCTCAAGGAGATCTCCTACATCCACGCCGAGGGGTACCCGGCCGGGGAGATGAAGCACGGCCCGATCGCCCTGATCGACAAGAACCTGCCGGTGGTGGCCCTGGCCTTCGGGGACAGGGTCTACGAGAAGATGATGGGGAACATCGAGGAAGTGAAGGCCCGGGAGGGGCGGATCATCGCCGTCACCCAGGAGGGAAACTGCGACCTGGGCAAGATCGCCAGCCACGTCATCACCGTCCCGAAGACCGCCGATCTGCTGACCCCCATCCTGGCCGTGATCCCGCTCCAGCTCCTGGCCTACCACATCGCCCTGCGGCGCGGCTGCGACGTGGACCAGCCCCGGAACCTCGCCAAGAGCGTCACCGTCGAATAGAAGCGCGCACCGCATCCCATTCCGAGGCCCCCGGATGCTCCTCGATCATCTGAACGACCGCCAGAAGGAGGCGGTGCTCGCAACCGAAGGGCCCCTCCTGATCCTGGCAGGGGCGGGCTCGGGGAAGACCCGGGTCATCGTCCACCGGGTGTCCCACCTGATCGGCTCCGGCCTGGCCCTTCCCGGGGAGATCTTCGCGGTGACCTTCACCAACAAGGCCGCCGACGAGATGAAGACACGGGTGGCGGACCTCCTGGGGACGCCCCGCTGCGGCGCCTGGATCTCCACCTTCCACTCCCTGGGTCTCCGGATTCTCCGGAGCGAGGCCCACCGGCTCGGCTATCGCCGGGGCTTCGTCATCTACGACGACGCCGACCAGATCTCCCTGGTGCGGGACCTCCAGCGGGAGCTGGACATCGACGACAAGGCTTTCCCGGTGCGCCGGCTTCTCTCGGCCGTCAGCAACGCCAAGAACCTGGCGTTGGGGCCGGATGCCCTTACGGCCGTCGACCCGACCCCCGCGGCCCAGACCGTCGGCAGGCTCTATTCCCTCTACAACGAGCGCCTCCTGTCCGCCAACGCCATGGACTTCGACGACCTCATCCTGCGGCCCCTGGAGCTTTTCGAGAAGGAGGCCGAGGTGGCGGCGCGGTGGAGCGGGACCTGCCGCTACCTCCTGGTGGACGAGTACCAGGACACCAACCACTCCCAGTACCGCTTCATCCGGGCCCTGGCGGCGAAGCACGGCAACGTCTGCTGCGTGGGGGACGAGGACCAGTCCATCTACCGCTTCCGGGGCGCCGACATCAACAACATCCTCCTCTTCGAGCGCGACTTCCCCGGCACCCGGCTCGTCAAGCTGGAGCAGAACTACCGCTCCACGAAGGTGATCCTGGAGGCCGCCTCGGCGGTGGTGGAGAACAACGAGGGCCGGCTCGGGAAGACGCTCTGGACGGAGAACGGGGAAGGGGACGCCATCGACCTGTACTGCGCCGCCGACGACCTGGAGGAGGCTTCCTACGTGGCGGAGCGGATCGCCTCCGGAAGCCGCGGGGCCGCGGAGACGGCGGTCCTCTACCGGACCAATGCCCAGTCCCGGCTCCTGGAGGAGGCCCTCGTCCGCCGCGCCGTCCCCTACCTGATCATCGGCGGCGTCCGCTTCTACGACCGCAAGGAGATCAAGGACATCCTGGCCTACCTGAAGCTGATGGTGAACCCAGACGACGAGGTGGCCTGGAAGCGGATCGTGAACGTGCCGCCCCGGGAGCTGGGGAAGACGTCCGTGGAGGTCATCGAGGAGATCGCGGCGAAGGAGCGCCTCCCGTTTCCCGCCGCGGCCCGGGTCTCCCTGGAGCGCTCCCTCCTCACCGCCCGCGGGGAGAGGTCCCTCAAGACCTTCCGGGATCTCCTGGAGGAACTGCGGGGGGCGCTGGAGGAGATGGACGCTCCGAGCTTTGTGGCCCACGTCGTCGAGAGGGTCCGCTACCGGGAGTACCTGGAGAGGACCAGTCCCGACGACCGGGAGTCGCGCCTGGAGAACCTGGACGAGATGATCACCGCGGTCGGGGAGTTCTCCGGAGGCGGAGAGGGGATCCAGGCCTTCCTGGAGCGGACCGCCCTCATCTCGGAGGTGGAGAACACCCGGGGATCGGGCGGCGTGTCGCTGATGACGCTCCACTGCGCCAAGGGGCTGGAGTTTCCCGTGGTCTTCCTTGTGGGATTGGAGGAGAACCTCTTCCCCCACGCCCGAAGCCGCGAGAGCGAGAGCGACGTGGAGGAGGAGAGGCGCCTCTGCTACGTGGGGATGACCCGGGCGAAGGAGCGCCTGATCCTGACCCGCGCCGTCTCCCGGCGGGTCTTCGGACGCGGGCACTTCAACGAGCCTTCCCGTTTCCTGGAGGAGATCCCCTCCCACCTGCTCCGGGACCTCTCGCGGCACGCTCCCGGCCGGCCGGCCCGGATCGTCTCCGAAGCCGCCCGGTCCTACGTGCCGGATCCCGGGATGGCGCGCGAGGCCCCTCCCGTAACGGACACGGGGATCTTCGGACTCGGCAAGCGGGTGCACCATCCCGAGTACGGCATCGGCACCATCATCCACGTGGAAGGATCGGGAGACTCCCTGAAGGTCACCGTCTCCTTCTCCGTTTACGGCTCCAAGAAGTTCCTCCCCAAGTACGCCCCCCTCGAGCCGATCTGATCCCTCCGCCCGGCGGCGCCGCGAGGTGACTACAGGCTGCGATACAGGGAAACGATACAGTAGGACCACCATCCCGGCTCGGGAAGGTCGTCGTCCCAGTACCTCTTCGGAAGGCGGGGATGGCGCACTGCTTCTTCCTCCGGAACCCCTTCCGCCTTGAGCTGCTTCAGCGTCGAGATCATCTCCTCGAAGTAGCGCCGGACCCGTGGGACGTAGTCGCGGTCGACGATCCTTCCGTGCCCGGGGGCGATCCCGGTGATCTTCATGGTCTCCCAGCGCGCAAGCGTTCCGATCCATGCCTGCAGGTCCGTGCTCGGGTCGCCGAAGTAGGGGTACTGGTCCACCTGCACGAGATCGCCGGCCACGATGACGCCTTCGGGCTCGAAGTGCGCGAACGAGGAGCAGGAAGAATGGCCCCCGGTGTGGGTGAAGATGAGGCGGCCACCGGCTCCTCCGAACGTGATCTGTTCCTTGAACCACAGGGTCGGGAGGAACGGCTTCGCGCTCCCGATCGCATCCCGGAATTTCGGGAAGATCCGGGTGTATGCCTCAATCCTGGTCTCGTCGAACTCGATCTTGAGCTGCTTCTCGAACAGATCCCTGCCCGCTTCCGCCGCGACGACGGCCACGTCGGAAAAGGCCCCCATGCCCAGGAAATGATCGATGTGGGCGTGCGTGAGGAGCAGCGCCGTCGTCTTTCTGTCGAACCTCTTCTCCATCGCTCTCCTGAACCGGGCCGCCGTCTCCGTGCTCATCCCCGCATCCAGGAAGATGAGGCCGCCGTCCAGGGCGATGCAGGTGATGTTCGCCCCGTACGGGTGCCTCGCCACGACCGCTGAGGGGGAGACCTCCACGAGCGTGAAGCCGGGAGATTCCCCGGCGCCATCCGCGGTCGCGGCCGGCGGATCGGGGCCCGATCCGGCAGGGCCTCCGGGCAGGGGCCCGGTCGAAGATCCCTGGACGTGGGCGGCGCCCAGCGCGAAGACCGCTCCGATTTGCAGGACGAGCGCGGCCATCCGGCTACGTGACTTTCCAGCCTTCATTCCCGTCCTCCTGTGTTCGCTCCGTGCGGGCTATGAATACAGTACGCTGCGGCGGGCCGGGAGTTTCGTTGCTGTCCCGGGCGTGCGGGGAGGGGCCCCGGCGGTCGGGAAACGCGCAGGAGGCAGCGCGCAAGGCCTCCCGCGGGGAATCCGCCGGATCAACGGGGGAGTTCGCGGAAGGATTCCCGGGCGGCCGACACGGTGCGGTCCAGGTCCGACTCGTCGTGGGCCGTGGAGATGAAGAGGGCTTCGTACTGTGCCGGGGGCAGGTAGATGCCGCGCTCCAGCATCTTCCGGAAGAATGCGGCGTAACGGCCGGTGTCGGACCGGGAGGCCGTGGCAAAATCGGTGACCGGCCCCTCCGTGAAGAAGGGAGTCAGCATCGATCCACAGAAGTTGACGGTGAGAGGGATCCCGGCCTCCCGGGCGGCGGAGCGAAGCCCGTCGGCCATCCGGCGGCCCAGGGATTCCAGCCGCGGATAGGGATCCAGTTTTTTCAGCAGGCGCAGGGTCGCCAAGCCCGCGCGCATCGCCAGGGGATTCCCGGAGAGGGTCCCGGCCTGGTAAACGGGCCCCGCCGGGGCGACCCGGTCCATCAAGTCCGCCTTTCCGCCATAGGCCCCCACCGGCAGCCCTCCCCCGATGATCTTCCCCAGGGTCGTCAGGTCGGGATCGATTCCGAAGAGGGACTGGGCGCCGCCGTAGGCCACCCGGAAACCCGTCATCACCTCGTCCAGGATCAAAAGCGCCCCGCACCGCCGGGTGATCTCCCGGGCCGAGGCGAGGTAGTCCTTCCCCGGCACCACCACGCCCATGTTTCCCGCCACCGGCTCCAGGATCAGGGCGGCGATCCGTTCGCCGTGCCGGTCGAAGACCTGCTTCAGCGCGCCGGCGTCGTTGTAGGGCACCACCAGGGTCAAGGCCGCCACCTCCCGGGGAATGCCGGGCGTGCCCGGGATCCCCAGCGTGGCAACGCCCGACCCGGCCGAGACCAGCAGTGAATCCACGTGGCCGTGGTAGCACCCCTCCGCCTTCACGAGCAAATCGCGCCCGGTTGCGCCCCGGGCCAGCCGGACGGCGGAGAGGGTCGCCTCCGTCCCGGAGTTCACCATCCGGACCTTCTCGACCGACGGCACCGCCCGGGTGATCAGACGGGCCATCTCCACTTCCGCCTCGGTGGGGGCCCCGAAGGAGGTGCCATGCTCCATGGCCTCCTTCATCGCCGCCAGGACCTCCTCGTGGGCATGTCCCAGGATCAGCGGGCCCCAGGAGCCGACGTAGTCCAGGTATTCCCGGCCGTCCACGTCCCAGACGCGGCTTCCCTTCCCCCGGGCGAGAAAGATGGGATCCCCCCCCACCGCCTTGAAGGCGCGGACGGGGGAGTTGACGCCGCCCGGAATGAGACCGAGGGCCTCCTGGAAGAGCTCGTGGGACCGTGTCGGCATGCGTGGACCTGTCGGATGGGGAGGGCTATCCGGCCTTCAGCAGCCGGGAAGCCTCCTTGGCGAAGTAGGTCAGGACCAGGTCGGCGCCGGCGCGCCGGATGGCGGTGAGCGACTCCATGATGACCAGGTTCCGGTTGACCCAGCCGTTCCGGGCCGCCGCCACGATCATGGAATACTCGCCGCTGACCTGGTAGGCGGCCAGCGGGACGTCGAAAGCGTCGCGCACCCTCCTGACGATGTCGAGGCAGGGCATGGCCGGCTTCACCATGACGATGTCGGCCCCTTCCTCGATGTCCAGGGCCACCTCGCGCATCGCCTCCCTGGCATTGGCGGGATCCATCTGGTAGGCGCGGCGGTCGCCGAACTGGGGTGCGGAATCGGCCGCCTCCCGGAAGGGACCGTAGAAAGCGCTGGCGTACTTGGCGGCGTAGGAGAGGATGGGGAGGTGGCTGAACCCGCCTCCATCCAGGGCCTTCCGGATGGCGGCCACCCGGCCGTCCATCATGTCGGAGGGGGCGATCAGGTCCGCGCCGGCGCGGGCCTGGGCGACCGCCGTCCTCGCCAGGAGCTCCAGGGTGGGATCGTTCAGGACCTCCCCCCCGTCGACCCTGCCGCAGTGGCCGTGGTCGGTGTACTCGCACAGGCAGAGGTCGGTGATCACGAACAGATCCGGGACGCTCTTCTTGAGGGCCCGGACGGCCTGCTGGACGATCCCGTCCTCGGCCCAGGCGCCGCTTCCCTCCGCGTCCTTGGAGGGCGGCAGGCCGAAGAGGATCGCCGCCGGGACTCCCAGGGTGAGAAGCTCCTGCCCCTCCGCCACCGTCTCGTCCACCGAAAGGCGGTAGCAGCCCGGCATCGCCTGGATCTCGGTGCGCACTCCCCTGCCGGGGCAGACGAAGAGGGGGTAGATGAAATCGGAGGGAGAGAGATCCGTCTCCCGGACCATTTTCCGCAGGACCGGCGTCCGCCTCAGCCTCCTGGGGCGTTGAACTGGAAAGGCCATCACCCGTCCTCCTCGTCCGATTCGTCATCGTCCTCGTGGAAGAACATCTCGCCGCAGCCACGGCTGCAGAAGGTCTGGCCGCTCTTCATGACCCGGCACTCCTCGCACACGAACTTCTGGCACATGGGACACTTGTAGAGGTAGGTGTCTTCCTCTCCGATCCCGCACTCCGCGCATTCCTGGGCCACGGCTTCTCCGGAATATTTTGACAGATGATAGCAAAGGGTCTCTCCGAAATCCAGCACTCTAAATCAGTTAGGACCCGTCCTGTCTTGACACCTCCGGGGGGGGTTCTCTAGAATGACGGCTGTCTACGAGAGGCGGTGTAGCTCAGATGGTTAGAGCACGCGGCTCATATCCGCGGCGTCCGGGGTTCGAGTCCCTGCACCGCCACCAAATAGATGTCCCCTGACCTCTTCGATTCATTCAAGGCGGTCCTCGCCCGTGAAGGGATGTGGACGCCGGGAACAGGCGTCCTGGCGGCTGTCTCCGGAGGCGCCGACTCGACCTGCCTTCTGGATCTCTTCCGCCGGCTGAGGGAAGAATCCCCCTTCGACCTGGCGGTGGCTCACCTGAACCACTCTCTTCGCGGATCGGAATCGGACCGGGACGAGGAGTTCGTGAGATCCCTCACCGGCCGGCTCGGCCTCCCCTTTCACGTCCGGAGGCTTTCTCCCGGCTCTCTGGAGGGCTCGAAGGATGGCCTGGAGGCGGCCGCCCGGCGTGTCCGGCGTGCCTTTCTGGAGGAGACGGCCCGCGAGACCGGGGCAAAGCGGGTGGCCCTGGGCCACACCCGGGACGACCAGGCCGAGACCTTTCTCCTGCGGCTGATCCGGGGCTCGGGGACCCGCGGTCTTGCCGGAATCTACCCGGTGGTGGATGGGCTGTTCATCCGCCCCCTCCTGGGGGCGGGCCGGAGCGACGTTGAAGCCTATTTGAAGGAGCGGAGCATCCCCTGGCTTCTCGATTCCTCCAATGCCGACCCGGGCCGCACCCGGAACCGGATCCGATCCCTTCTCCTGCCGCTTCTCCGGGGGGAATTCAACCCGGAGATCGTTCCGGCGCTATCCAGGACCACCGAGATTCTGAGGGAGGAGGAGGCGTATCTGGACGAGGTGACGTGCCACCTGGCCCGGCGGCTCCTCAGACGCGAGCCCTCCGGAGTCGCCCTGTCGATCCCGGCGGTGCGGGTCCTGCATCCCGCGCTGCGCCGGCGGCTCCTGCGGCGGGCTCTCGAAGAGGCGGGAGGCAGGGGCCCGGCCGCGCCGGCCGGCTTCGAGGCGGTGGTGGCCCTGGAGGAACTGGCCCGGGAAGGGAGACACGGCGCCGCCGTCAGCCTCGGCGGGGGCCTGGAGGCGCGGGTGCTCTACTCGGACCTGTCGCTTCTGGACACGCTCTCCGACCTCCCTCTGGAGGGGGAGGTCCCGCTGCCCGTCCCGGGCGAGGCGGCGCTGCCGGGCCTCGGGCTCCGTCTGAAGGCCCGGGAGGTGGAGGCTTCCAGCATCGGCGATCCCCGGACCGGATCGGCGGCGGACCGCGCCCTGCTGGACGCCGACGCGCTTCCCGGCCCCCTCCTCGTGCGCTCCCGGCGCTCCGGCGACACGTTCCGGCCGCTGGGGTCCGCCGGCGAAGCGAAGCTCAAGTCGTACCTGATCGATCGGAAGGTGCCTCGTCCCGCGCGGGAAAGGGTCCCCCTGGTCGTCTCGGGGAGCCGGATCGCCTGGGTCGTGGGTTTTCAGATTGACGACCGCTACAAGGTGACGCCGGGGACCCGCCGCATCCTGGTCCTCTCAAAGGAGACGCAATGAACCTTTCCAAGGAGATTCTGAGGTCCGAGGCCGAAATCGCCGAGCGGGTCAGCCAGCTCGGGCGCCAGATCACCGCCGACCACGAGGGGAAGGAGCTGGCGGTGCTGGGAATCCTGAAGGGGTCCTTCGTCTTCGTGGCGGACTTGATCCGCCAGATCCGGCTTCCCCAGCAGGTGGGTTTCCTGGAAATCACCCATTCCGAGAAATCGGAGTTCCTCACGGAGATCATGTTCTACTCCAGTTTCCGGGTGGAGGGCACCCACCTCCTGATCGTGGAGGACATCCTGGACACGGGCATCACCCTTGCCTACCTCCACCAGCAACTGGAGTCAAAGGGTCCGAAATCGATCCGGATCTGCACCTTCCTGGACAAGCCGGACAAGCGCAAGGTGGACATCCAGCCGGACTACTGCGGCTTCGCCGTGCCCAACCGCCATGTGGTGGGCTACGGGCTTGATTTCGAAGGACGCTTCCGGAACCTTCCCTACCTCACCTACGTCGAATAGCCGCGGCGCCGGGAAGGGAGCACCACCTTCCCACGCCCGCTTCCGGCCGGGTCACGGGGGTCCCGCACCCCAGGTCCATTGAAAGGACCGGTCGAAGAGGCTATATTAGGTGCGTCCCGAGTGGAGATACCTTGAACACACTGGCGAAGAACGTCGTCTTTTGGCTCGTCATCATCGTCCTGGCGCTGGTGGCCTACCACTTCCTGGCCGGGAACACCGTCCTGCAGACCGAGCTGCCGTTCAGCGAGTTCCTGTCCCAGGCCGAGGCGGGAAAGATCTCCGAGGTGACCATCAACGGAAACGACGTTGAGGGGACCTATCTGGAGAAGGACGCCGCGGGCCAGCCCCGGACCTTCCACACCATCACCCCCGAGTATCCGGACCTGGTGAAGGACCTCCGGAAGTACGGCGTCTCCATCATCGCCAAGAAGCCCAAGGACGCCAATTACCTCGTCACGATCCTTTCCTGGCTCCCCATGGTCCTGCTGGTGGGGGTCTGGATCTTCTTCATGCGCCAGATGCAGTCGGGCGGGAACAAGGCCCTCTCCTTCGGAAAGAGCAAGGCGAAGCTCTCCTCGTCCCAGGGAAAGAAGGTGACCTTCCGGGACGTGGCCGGCGTGGACGAGGCCAAGGAAGAGCTCCAGGAGATCATCGAATTCCTCAAGGAGCCCCAGAAGTTCCAGAAGCTGGGGGGCAAGATCCCCAAGGGGGTCCTCCTGATGGGTCCGCCCGGGACGGGCAAGACCCTCCTGGCCCGGGCCATCGCCGGGGAGGCCAACGTCCCCTTCTTCTCCATCTCCGGATCCGACTTCGTGGAGATGTTCGTGGGCGTGGGAGCGTCCCGCGTACGGGACCTCTTCGAGCAGGGCAAGAAGAACGCCCCGTGCATCGTCTTCATCGACGAAATCGACGCCGTGGGGCGCCACCGGGGCGCCGGGCTGGGCGGCGGCCACGACGAGCGGGAGCAGACCCTCAACCAGCTCCTGGTGGAGATGGACGGCTTCGAGAGCAACGAAGGCGTCATCCTCATCGCCGCCACCAACCGCCCCGACGTGCTGGACCCCGCCCTGCTCCGGCCCGGCCGGTTCGACCGCCGGGTTGTGGTGCCTCGCCCCGACGTGAAGGGGCGCGAGGAGATCTTCCGGGTCCACACCCGCAAGACGCCGCTTGGAGAGGACGTGACCCTGGGGGTGCTGGCCCGGGGCACGCCGGGCTTCTCCGGGGCCGACCTGGCCAACCTGGTGAACGAGGCCGCGCTCAACGCCGCCCGCTACGGCAAGAAGGCGGTGATGATGGAGGACTTCGAGGGGGCCAAGGACAAGGTCCTCATGGGCACCGAGCGGAAGAGCATGATCATCAGCGAGGAGGAGAAGAAGGTGACGGCCTACCACGAGGCGGGCCACGCCTTGCTGGCGGCGGTCCTCCCCGAGGCGGATCCCCTCCACAAGGTGACCATCATCCCCCGGGGCATGGCCCTGGGCGCGACCCAGCAGCTTCCCATCGACGACCGCCACAACTACAGCAGCGGGTACCTGCGCAGCGAGATCGCCGTGATGATGGGCGGACGCGTGGCGGAGGAGATGTACCTCGAGAAGATCACCACGGGCGCCGGGAACGACCTGGAGCAGGCCACCGACATGGCCCGGCGCATGGTCTGCGAGTGGGGGATGAGCGAGCAGATGGGCCCCCTGACCTTCGGCAAGAAGGAGGAGCAGATCTTCCTGGGCCGCGAGATCGCCCAGCACCAGGATTACAGCGAAACCACCGCGGCCCTCATCGACAGTGAAGTGAAGCGGCTGGTCCTGGAAGGGTACGAGAAGGCCCGGGAGGTCCTCTCCACCCACGCCGAGGCCCTCCACCGGATCGCCAAGGCCCTCCTGGAATACGAGGTGCTGGCCGGGGAGGAAGTCATGGGCGTCCTGCGGGGGGAGGAGATCTCTCCCCTGCGGACCCGCCGGATCCCGAAACCTGCCGCCGAGGTGCCGCGGGCGGAGCCGGAGAAGGTCAAGGGAGAGATCCCGGAGAGCCCGGTCATCGCCCGCGATCCCCTGAAACAACCGGGTTAGCCGGCGGGGAGTTTCCTTCTTCCCCACCGGCTTCACCTTGCCCTTTCCGTCGAAACCGTGAACTTCAATCTCCTCCTGTTGGAGGGCGGGGACTTCCCCTCGGGCGCGAGGGAGTGTTCCGCTCTCGGGGTTCCCCGGAGCTTCCGGCACTCGGGAGCTGAGATGCTGATCCGTCTGGAGCACCTTCCGCCCCTTGCCGTCCGGCGGCTCGCCGGGGCGGCCCGGGATTGCGGAGGCCGGGCGGAGATATCCGGAGGGCCGGAGGAGAGGATTCTGGTGGCCGAGGTTCTCCCCGCCTCCTGGAACCGCCTGCGGCGCCGGCTGCTGAGTGGGGGGCCTCCCCTCCCCGGCATCGCCCGGGAGATTCACTCCGCCCTGCGGGCCTGCTACCGTCCTCCCCGGACCCTCCTCCTCGCGCGACGCTGGATCCGCCTCGGCCGCCGCACCCTGATCCAGGGAGTCCTCAACGTCACCCCCGATTCCTTCTACGACGGCGGGCGCCATGCCGATTCCCGCCTGGCGGTGCAAAGAGCCCTGCAGATGGCACAGGAGGGGGCGGGCCTGGTGGACATCGGCGGCGAATCGACCCGGCCGGGCTCGTCCGCCGTTTCGGCCCGGGAGGAGATCCGGCGGATTCTGCCGGTCATCGAGGCGCTCTCCGGCCGCCTGCCGGTCCCCATCTCCGTGGACACCACGAAATCGGAGGTGGCGGCGGCGGCCCTGGAAGCCGGCGCCGAAGTCATCAACGACGTCAGCGGCCTTTCCTTCGATCCCCGGATGGCCGAGGTCGCCGCCCGCTACCGCGCCGGCCTCATCATCTCCCACATCCGGGGCCGGCCGCGGAGCATGCAGAAGAGCCCGCGCTATTGCCACCTGATCCCCGAGGTCCTGGCCTCCCTGCGCAACGGCATCCGGAAGGCCTTGAAGGCGGGGGTGAGACCCGGATCGATCCTCATCGACCCCGGGATCGGGTTCGGAAAATCGGCCTGGCACAACGTCATGTTACTAAGGCACCTCAGGGCCCTGCGGGCCACGGGGTACCCGGTCATGGTGGGGACCTCCCGGAAGTCCTTTCTGGCGAAGCTCCAGGAGAGGGACCAGGGCCCCGGGGACCGGCTGGATGCGAGTCTGGGCACCGCCGCCGCGGCGATCTGGTACGGCGCCTCGGCCCTGCGGGTCCACGACGTGGCCGCCACGGTGCGGGCGGCGCGCTGCGTGGAATCGGTGAGAGACGTCAGGGTGGATTCTTGAGGAGTTTTCCGTCGTGCTGCGCACCCTGCTGGACCTGACTCATCTCGACCAGTTCGGGTGGGTCGACGCTCTGGACGTCCTCCTCCTGGCGGTCATCATCTACTACCTGGTCCTTCTCATCCGGGGGACCCGGGCCGTCCAGATGCTGGTGGGGGTCATCGTCCTGGTTCTGGCCTACTGGGCCTCGGGCCTCCCGGAAGGGAACCACCTGCGCACGGTCCACCGGGTCCTGGGCTCTTTCCTCTTCTACGTTCCTTTCGCCCTCATCGTCATCTTTCAGGACACCATCCGTCGCGCGCTGGCGGGGCTCGCGAGGAACCCGTTCCGCCTTCTCGCGATTCCTCTCACCGACTCCATGATCCAGGAAATCGCGCTGGCGACCACGACCCTGGCGGCGCGCCGCCACGGCGCCCTCATCGTGGTGGAGCGGGAGCAGGGACTCAGGGACCAGGCGGAGACCGGCATCCCCATCGACGCGGCCCTCTCCTACGATCTTCTGATCAACATCTTCGCGCCCCACACCCCGCTCCACGACGGCGCCGTGATTGTCTCCGACGGCCGGATCAAGGCGGCCGCCTGCTTCCTTCCGCTCGGGGGCGGGGGCGAGCTCACCCGGGAACTGGGGACCCGCCACCGGGCGGCCATGGGGATCGCCGAGGAGACCGACGCGCTGGCCATCGTGGTCTCCGAGGAAACGGGGACGATCTCGATCTGCGACGGGGCGCGGATCGTCCGGGGCCTCGACGCCCGCGGCGTCCGGGACTACCTGCGGGGACGGCTCCTGCCGAAGCGGGGAAAAGGGGAGACGGCGCCGGGCGGCGCCGCGGCGGTGAAAGGAGGCGGTCGGGGTGCGCCTTGATCTGCGACGGAACATGGCCCTGAAGTTCTTCTCCCTGGTGCTGGCCCTGCTGGTCTGGATCCTGACCACCGGGGAGAGCCAGAGGATCAAGGACCTCCTCGTCCCGCTCCAGTACACGCGGCTGCCTCCGGGACTGGCCATCTCCGGCGAAGCGCCCGACAAGGTCTCTCTCCGGATCCAGGCCCCGGAGCCGATCTTGCAGCGGATCACCGAGGACCAGGTGGACGCCAGCGTCGATCTCTCCCAGCTCCGGCCGGGAGATCAGTACCTGACCCTCTCCCCGGATCGCTTCCGCGTCTCCGGCGCCACGGTGATAAGGGTGGAGCCCCAGGTCCTCCCCATCCGGATCGTCCGCCAGGCCGAGAAGGAAGTGCCGGTGGTCCCGCGCATCGAGGGAAGGCCGCCGGAAGGTTATGAAGTGGTAGACTACCGCGTCGATCCGGCCACGGTGGCGGTGGTGGGGCCCGAGGACGCCGTTCGGGAGGTCCACCGGGCCACCACTGGAAGCATCTCGGTGGATGATCTCACCGCTTCCCGGGAGATCAAGGTTCATCCCATCCCCGAGGCGAACGGATCTCCCGGGGTGCGCCTCCGGGACGCCGGCCGGCAGGTCACCGTCCGCATCGGCATCCGGGAGAAGGTGGTCCGGCGGGTCCTCCGGAACGTGCCGGTGCGTCTCCGGGGAGACGCTCCGGGCGCGCGGCTGAGGCCGGAATCGATCGACGTGAGGGTTTCGGGTCCCGCGGCCCTGGTGAATGCCCTGGATCGAGGGAACCTGCTGGTGGAGATCGGGCTTTCCGGGCTGGCCCCGCGGGAAAAGGAGTACCGGGTCGTTCCCCGGGTGACCCTGGTGGGGCTGCCCCCGGGAAGCGCCGGCGCCGTGGTGGTGGAGCCCGCTTCCCGTTCCATCGCGGTCTGGATCGGACCGCGTCCTTCGGAGAGACCGTGAGACACCTGTTCGGGACGGACGGCATCCGCGGCGTGGCGGGAGAGTACCCGCTGGACGCGAAGACCGTGGACCGGATCGGCCTGGCGCTGGTCTGGACTCTGCGCGAGGAAGAGAAGGCGGAGACTCCCCGGATCCTGATCGGACGGGACACGCGGGAGTCGGGACCGGACCTGGAGACAGCGCTGGTGGGAGGCATCCGCCGCGCCGGCGGCGAAGCGATCCTGACCGGCGTGGTGACCACCCCCGCCGTGGCCTTCATGGCGCGGGAGGGGCGGTGCGACGCCGGCGTGGTGATTTCCGCCTCCCACAATCCCTACCGCGACAACGGCATCAAGATCTTCTCCCGGAAGGGGACGAAGCTCCCCGACCGGGAGGAGATTGGAATCGAGAGGCGGATCCTGGGGCCCGGGTTCGACCCCTCTCCCCTCGCCGGCCCCGTCCCGCTCCCGTCGGAGGACCTCCTGGAGGGGTACCTGCATTCCCTGTCACGGGCGGTGGGCCCCGACCGCCCTTACCGCGGCTTGAGAGTGGCGCTGGACTGCGCCCACGGCGCCACCTGCCGGATCGCCCCGGAGATCTTCACCCGGCTAGGCGCCGCTCCTCTCGTCATGGGGAACCGGCCCGACGGCAGGAACATCAATACCGGCTGCGGATCGATGCACCCCGAAGGGCTCTCCGCCCTGGTGGTCCGGGAGGGTGCCGACATCGGGTTTGCGTTCGACGGCGATGGCGACCGGGTCGTGGTCGTGGATCGGACCGGCCGGATCCTGGACGGCGACCACATCCTCTTCCTGGCGGCCCAGGATCTACGAGAGCGCGGAGAGCTGGACGGAGAAACCGTGGTGGCGACGGTGATGAGCAACCTCTGGCTCGAGAAGGCGCTCTTCGGAATCGGGGTGAGGATGCTCCGCGCCCCCGTGGGGGACAAGTACGTCCTGGAGGAGATGCTGCGGGGAGGCTACGTCCTGGGAGGAGAGCAGTCGGGGCACGTCATCTTTTTGCGGGAGGCCAGCACGGGGGACGGCGTCCTCACGGCACTGAAGCTTCTCGACCTCCTGCTGCGGCGGAGGACCGACCTGGCCGCCTGGGCAAAGGGGATCGTCCGCTGTCCTCAGGTCCTGATCAACGTCCCCGTGGCGTCGAAGCCGCCTCTGGACGGCCTCCGGGAGCTGAAGGAGGCGGTGGAGAGGGTCGAGCGGGAGCTCGCGGGGAACGGGCGCGTGCTGCTGCGCTACTCGGGGACGGAATCGATCCTGCGGGTCATGGTGGAAGGAGAGGACGAGGCGAGGACCCGGAAGTGCGCCGGGGAGCTGCGCGACCTGGTGGCCGCCCGGCTGGGAACGTCCGGAGACCGGACCGGAGGCTGATGCGCGGAACGAGCGCGGGGGGCATGGCATGAGACTGGGAGTCAACGTCGACCACATCGCAACGCTTCGGGAGGCCCGGCGGACGAACGAGCCCGACCCCGTGGTGGCGGCGGCCCTGGCGGAGTTGTCCGGGGCCGACCAGATCACCGTCCACCTCCGGGGCGACCGCCGGCACATCAAGGAGCGGGACCTGGAGATCCTCCGGCGGACGGTGCGGACGCGGCTCAATGTCGAGATGGCCGCCACCGAGGAGATGGTGAAGATGGCCGCCGTCATCAAACCGGAAAGCGTCACCCTGGTCCCGGAGCGGCGGGAGGAGGTCACGACCGAGGGGGGCCTGGACGCCATCCTGAACCAGAACCACCTCAAGAAGATCGTGGGGGCCATGCGCGAGAGCGGCCTCTCGGTGAGCATCTTCGTGGACCCCGACTTCGACCAGATCAAGGCCGTGACCAAGATCGGCGCCGAGATCGTCGAGATCAACACCGGGAAGTACGCCGACGCGAAGACCGACGAGCTGCGGGCCCTGGAGCTGAACAAGGTCGTGAACGCCGCCCGGGCTGGGCGCAAGATGGAATTGCGGGTGGTGGCCGGGCACGGCCTCACCTACCACAACGTCGGCCCCATCGTCGCCATCGCGGAGATTGAAGAGCTGAACATCGGCCACTCCATCGTGGCCCGGGCCGTCCTGGTGGGGCTCGAGCGCGCCGTCCGCGAGATGAAGGCGCTGATGGGGGACCAGACGCGGCACTCTCAGGGCTGAGACCCTCTCATCGGGGAGCCGATCGGAGCGGTCCCGGATCCGGCGGGGCTTTGAATTGCCGGGATCGATCCGGGATAATGGCTCGCGAGGATCCCTTCCCCGATGCGAAAGCTTCCGAGGCGCCTTCCCTTTCCTCTCCGGCCCGCGGTCCTCTTCCTGGCCGCTTCGGTCGGAGTGGCGGCCCTCGGGGTCCGACCCGCCTCTGCCGTCACGTCGCTTGCGGCCCGGAACACCGCCTTCAAGCTCCAGTCGGAGGCGATGCGTCTCTACAAGGACGGCGACTACAAGAAGGCGATCGAGCTTCTCCGCCAGGTCACCAACCTTTCCCTCAACTCCTTCCTGGCCCATTTCTACCTGGGACTCTCCCTCTCCGCCGACCGGCAGTACACAGAGGCCGTGGAGCCCCTCAAGACGGCGCTGGATCTGGAGCCTGGGCACATCCAGGCCCACATCGCCCTGGGGGACGCCTATCTCAAGCTGGGAGACGTCTCCGAGGCCCGGGCGGAGTACCTGCGGGCGCTGAGCCTCCAGGACAGCTACGCCCCGGCCCACGACGGGCTGGGGAGGGTCCACGAGGCGGAGGGAGATGACGACCGGGCCGAGGAGGAATACCGGAAGGCCCTGGAGCTGAACGTCGCCTTACCCGAAGCCTACGCCAACCTTGGCGAGCTCTACCTGCGCAAGGGGAGGCTGGACGACGCCATCGATCTCTTCCGGAAGGCCATCGAGATCAAGCCCGATTTCTCTCTGGGGTACAGCCGGCTGGGGATTGCCTACAGCCGCGAGGGGCTTGACAACCAGGCCATTGCCGCCCTCGGCCGGGCCAAGGCCATCGCCCCCACGGACCCGCTCCCCTACTTCTCCCTGGCGGCGATTTTCCTGGATCTTGGGAACAGGACCCGGGCCGAATCGGAGATCGAGGCCGGCCTCTCCCGGGATCCCTCCGGCTACGAAGGGCCCCTCCTGAAGGCCCGGCTCCTCCTGGCTGGCCAGGACATCGACGGCGCCAACGCCATCCTGGAGAAGGCCCTCGCCTCGGAGATTCGCGAGCCCTTCGGGCGGCAGGAGCTGGAGAAGGCGCGGGACCGCTACCGGGCGATGGCCGTCCGGATCGCGGAGATCACCGGCGCCCTGGAGCAGACCCCGGACGACCCCGGTCTCTATCTGGATCTGGCGGACCTCGTCTCGGAGGCGGGCGCCTGGGACCGGGCGGCGGAGCTGGCCACCCGGGCCTCGCAGCTCGCCGACAGCGACGCCACCCGCCTCCGGCTCGGCTACTACCTCCTGAGAGGACGGAACTACCCGGCCGCCCTCCCCGTCTTCCTGGACCTGGCCTCCCGGGAATCGGCCCCGGCGCTGTTGAACCTGGGCGTCACCCAGGCCGCCCTCGGCCGGGACGAGGAGGCGGTGGCCAGCTACCGGAAGTATCTGGAGCGGCATCCCCGGGATCCCGTTCCGCACCTCTACCTGGGAAACAGCCTGCTGCGCCTCGCCCGGACCGCCGAGGCCGAGGCCTCCTACCGCGCCTACCTGGATCTGGCGGCGGGAGACGAGAAGACCGGAAAGGTCCGGCGGCTGGTCCGGCTCCTCCAGGAGGCGGGAGGGACCCGATGAGGCTCCCGATCCGCGTCCTCGCCTCCGGCTCTCTCCTTGTGCTGCTGCTGGCGGCCCCCGCCCCGCACGCCCAGGAGGTCTCGAAGCGGAAGGGATTCGAGATCATCATCACCTCGCCCCAGACCGGAGAGTTCCGATTCGGGCGATCGGAGATCGCCGCCCAGGTGAAGATCGACGATCCCTCCCTGGTGGAGAAGGTGGAGTTCACCGTGGACGACAAGCTGGTGTTCATCGACAAGGAGCCTCCCTATTCCTGCGTCTACGACTTCGGCGCCGCGCCCCGCTCCTTCATCATCAAGGCGAAGGCCTACCACCGGCAGGGGGTGACAGTCACCGCCGTTTCCATCACCCGGCGGGTGATTCTCAACTACCAGGTGCAGGTGGACCGGGTGGTCCTGAACGCCACGGCCCAGGACCCGGACCACCGGTTCGCGCTGGATCTCACGAAGGAGGACTTCCAGATCCAGGATGAGGGCACGCCCCAGCAGATCATCGATTTCTACCTGGAGGAGAGGCCGGTCGTGCTCTGCCTCCTTCTGGACAGCAGCGGGAGCATGCAGGGACGGATGGAGAAGGTGCACCTGGCTGCGGACAAGTTCGTGGATGCCCTTGGGGCCGAGGACCAGGCCCTGGTCATCGACTTCGACGAGAAGGTCTTTCTCCTTCAGGACTTCACCCGGGACGCAAAGCTTCTCAAGGAGGCCATCGACAGCACCTACTCCGAGGGAGGCACGGCCCTCTACGACGCGCTCCACGCCGCCTTCCGGAAGCTCCGGAACATCCCGGGACGAAAGGCCATCGTCCTCCTCTCCGACGGCGAGGACACCAACAGCAAGTTCTCCTACGCAAGGGTCCTGGAGGCGGCGAAGACCAGCGAGGTGATCATCTTCTCCATCGGCCTGGGCGTTTCCATCCTGGACGGAGCCTCCCACTCAATCCTGAAGGAGCTGGCGGCGGAGACGGGCGGGCGGTCCTTTTTCCCCGGCAGGGCCGAGGAGCTGGAGGGGGTCTACCAGCGGATCGCCGAGGAGCTGCGGAGCCAGTACTACATCACCTATTCGCCCACCAACGAGAGCTGGGACGGGAAGTGGCGGAAGATCAGGCTGACGGTGCCCCAGCGCAAGGAGCTGGAGGTCCGGACTCGCCGGGGATACTACGCCGTCCGCCGCCCCCTTCAGGGAGAGGGGAAGCCCGGGGCCGGGAAGGAGATGTCGGGAGGTCCGGGTCAGGGACCGGGAGGGCTGTAGTCGGGAGGCACGGGCCTCTCCTCGGGGACGAGGTCCTCGGGACGTCCCCGGAAGTTGAGGGGGTATTCCACCAGCGAGAGCTTCAGGTTCATCCCCGAGTCGGGGCTCACCTCGGCCTCGCTCAGTTCCACGGTGACGTACCCCGGCGAGGAGACGGTCACCCGGTAGATTCCCGCCGGCACGCCCCGGATCAGGACCTTTCCTTCGCGGTCGGACTGGGCCCTGAACGAGAGGCCGGTGGCGGGGTTGACGAGGCTGAGGGCCACGTCGGGGACGGGGCGCCGTTCCTTGTCGGTGAAGGTGCCGGTTACGTCCCGGAAGGCCGGCTCTCCCGCCGGAGGCCGGTAGATCGCCGGCGACGCGGGAGATCCCCCGGCCACAGGCCCCGGGGGCAGGGCGAAGTCGACGATGTTCCGGAAAGGGGGCTGGACCCGGATCTCCTTCTTGACCTGGCGCTGGTAGCCGGAGCCGCTCACCTCGACGTCGTAGCCCCCGGCCTCCAGGTCCTCGAAGGTGTAGTTCCCCCGGTCGTCGGTGTTGGTCACGTGGACCAGCCCCCTGCCGGGCAGGAGGAGCCGGACCAGCAGCCCCGCAACGGGCTTCCCTTTCGTGTCGCGGACGGTGCCGCGGATGCGTCCCTTCAGGTTTCCGGGCCCGGCGGCAGGCGTGTGCGCCGCCACCGTCAGGAGCAGGAGAGCGCAGGCAAGGACCGGAACCAGGCGGCGAAGATGAGTCGGAGAGAAAAACCCTCGGATCATGGGAAGGCCACGCTAGCACAGGGATCGGAGGGAGTCAAAGACGCCCCGCTCCGCTTTGCGGCCGACTGCATGCTGGGGCGGCTCGCCCGCTGGCTCCGGATCCTGGGGCACGACGTCGCCTACTTCCGGAGGATCGAGGACGCCGACCTGGTGGATCTGGCCCGGCGGGAGGGGCGGATCCTCCTCACGCGGGACACGCGGCTCGTCCGGCGCCGTGCGGCGCGGGAGGCCGTTCTCATCGAGAGTCCCTACCTGGAGCAGCAGCTCCGGCAGCTGGCCCGGCGGGATGGGGCCGGCCTGCTCGCCCCCGGCCTCTGCCGGCGGTGCCTGGAGTGCAACGAGCCCACCCTCGCGGTGGAGAAGGACGGCGTGAAGGACCGGGTCCCCCCCTACGTCTTCAGGACCCAGTCGCGGTTCAGGGAATGTCCCGCCTGCCGCCGCATCTACTGGAGCGCCTCGCACGTCCAGGACATGCTCCGGCGACTTCGGCGGAGCCTGGGGCCCCGCGTCGCCGGCCCTCCGGAAGGCCTGCCTTGACAGGCCGAAAGCGGGAAGCTTAGAATCCTTTGTCTTATCCGAGTCCCCGACAGGTTGGGCCGTCGCGCCGGGCGGCGGTTCCGACGGAGCAGGGCCACCGGCCACGGGAGGGCGGTTAGCTCAGTGGTAGAGCACCTGCCTTACACGCAGGGGGTCGCCGGTTCGAATCCTGCACTGCCCACCATCGGATCGAGAATGCGCCGGCGTCGGGACCCGGCTCCCGGCACGAAGTTTCCTCGCGGGGTCGTAGTTCAGCTTGGTTAGAACGCTGGCCTGTCAAGCCAGAGGTCGCGGGTTCGAACCCCGTCGACCCCGCCAAAAAATCCCGCACACGAAAAAGGGCCGCCGGAACCCCGGCGGCCCTTCTCGATCTTGCCCGAACCCGATCAATCCATCAGTTGCTGGTGCAGCTCAGGAGCGATCCCGCGTCCTGGCAGATCAGGTTCATGTGGGTGGCCGAGTTGCTGCAGGAGGTCACCCCGCCGTAGTGATGCAGTCCCCACATCCGGCTGCCGGTGCCGTTCAGGATGGGGGAGCCGGAGGAGCCGCCCTCGCTGTCGCAGCCGTAGTTGAACTGGCTGTTGGGGGCGGAGGTGCCGAAGGTCTGGTGCACCGTGTAGACCGTGCAGAGAATCGTCTGCTTGTTGTCCTCGAACTTCCCCAGCTTCTTGACATCTCCCTTGGGGTGCTGGGGGAAGAGCATCACCGAGGCCGGGGAGGGCTCCAGCGTGGTCGGTGTCATCATCCCCCACGTCGCCGCCGGGCTCCCTAGGAGGGTCACCAGGGTGTAGTCCAGGCCGCCAGTCACCGAGGAGGTCTTGAGGAACGTCCCGCCGTTGTAAACGGAGACCGGTTCCAGGGTCTTCTTCCCACAGATGCTGACCTGGTAATTGAACGAGGCCTGGAGCGTGGCGGTCACGGTCTGGCTGCTGATGCAGTGGTTGTTGGTGATCAGGGTGTTGGCATTCGAGCCGGGAACGAGCGATCCCGTGCAGACGTACCAGGATGCCCCATCCTGGAAGAGGAGCCGCGCGATCGGGTTGAAGGTGACCTTGGGCGGGACGGTGTAGCAGGCAACGTCCTTGCGCCCGTCGGTCCCGCAGACCACTTCCAGGACCGGCAGATCGGCGGGAGTCGTGCCATGGGCGATCTTGTCGATAGTGTATCCCTGCGCCAGGCTACTTCCTCCGTGAAGCCGGACCACGGCAGTGTCGCCGTCGGTGGCAAAGGACCAGAACTCGCCATTCCCGTAGGGCCCCATCTCATCGTACCGGTAAATCTCACCCTTCGTTCCTTGGATCGTGACGAAGTCCCCCTTCGCCAGATCGAAGCCGGTGAAGTGGATCCGGAGCCAGGCCGCGCCCGGCGACGTCACGGTGTCGGACCAGACCACGGGGCGGTTCTCGTTCCCCACGGGATACGGGTGCGGGGTGCTGGCGGTGTAGTCCAGGGTCTCCCCCACCTTGACCGGCGTCTGGGCCCCGGCATAGGTGCCCGCGAAGACCAGGGCGAGGGCAATTCCAACCACGGCGCATCGAAGTAACAGACGGCTCATCTCCCCCCTCCTCCACTACTCGTCATGCAGTTTAAGGTAGGAACACACTAGTAGCTGACGGAATAGCCTTCTCTATACGGCTTTCCGCGATCCGGGTCAAGCGATATCTCCCTTTTCCTCAGCGCCTTTCCGGGGCCGGGCCCCCCAGGGCCCCCAGGACGTGGAAATCGAGGCCCCGGAAGCCGTATGCGCCTACTTCCACGACCAGGAATGGAGGGCGGCAGGAAAGAGTGGTCCCGGGGGTGCCCACCGGGACGATCCGGTAGCGTCCCCGGGGGGGCAGAGTGAAGGAGAAGCCCCCGTCCGGGGCCGGCGTCACCTGGTCCTGAACCGTCGTGAGGCTGTCGGGACCGAAGAGAATGACTGATGCCACGCGGCCGCTCTCGCCGGTGATCCTTCCGCTGAGCTCCGGCTCGGCCACCTCCTCCAGGGCGGAGGGCACCAGGGAATCCATCGCCGGGGATGGGGCGGCGGGCGCCTGACCGGGACCGCCGCCCGGCGCCTCCTTCGGCTGAGGGCTCGAGGAGGACATCCGAGGCTGCGGTGTCGCCTGGCTGGGGACCGGGGGACCCGGCTTCAGGGGCAGCCCCAGAGGGGGGTCGAATCGAGGCGCCGAGGGGGTCATCCTCCCGCGGGGGACCCGGGGGTTCCCTTCTGCGGCAATCGCATCCAGCAGTGCTGAGATGGCCGCGGCATCCTCGGGCCAGGTTCCGGCGAACTGCCGCCTCTCGGTGTCGAGCACCAGCAGCGCGTCGATTCCCCTCCCCGCCGCCACGGCGAGGCGTCCGTCCGCCGAGAAGCCGATGCGGTCCACATGAGCGGGGGTCTCGAGGACGCCGACCGCGTCGTCGGCCTCGTCCGCCGGAGACTCTCCCGATCGGCCCTTCGGCTCCGGATCGAAGATGGCGATGGACGGCCCCCGCAGCAAGAAGACCTCCCCCCGCCGGGGCCGGACGAAGACCCGGCGGTTGTCCCCGGGCGAGCGGTAGTACCAGGAGGCCGTGAGGGGTCCGGTTGTGAAGCTCTGCACCCTGTCTTTCATCGCCACGAAGAGGCGCCCCCCTCCCGGCGCCAGGGCGAGGTCGTGGGCGGCCCCGGGAAGAGGATAGGTCTCGGTGACGGCGCTGGCCCCCAGATCCGCCACGACCAGCTCCCACCTTCCCTCGCCCGGCTCCGCCGTCAGGCTCTTCCCGGGCCTGTTGCAGAGGACATAGGCGGAATACCCGTCGGGAGCGATGGCGATCCGTACGCCGCTGCCGGGGATCTCCACCCTTCCCTGAGGAGCGAGGCTTTCCGCGGAGAGGACCAGAAGCAGGCCCCGCCTCCCCTTTTCCGAGGAGGTGGCGGCGAGAATCCGCTTCCCGTCGGGAAAGAGGGCGATCGCGTTAACCTGCTGGTAAGGGAGCGGTACCTCGGTGGCCAGGCCGGAGGCTACATCCACTCGGACGGGGAGCTCGGAAGGGCACCCGTGGCAGAGGACCGGCCGGCCCGGACCCCCCAGGAGGATCTCCCTCAACCTCGCGCCGATCCCCGCCACGTCCGGGCTGGCCTCCCTCGCCCCGGCGCTCCACCCGGACGTGGCCGGCGCGGAGAGGAGGAGCAGGAGCGCGCTTCCCGCGCCGACCTTCCGAAGCGCTTTTCCGGGGAGATGGCAGCGATTGGAGAGAATCATCTCATAGCGAAGCCACGCCGTCGCCGCCACGGGAGCAGCACCGGGCAAGAGGTCACGGGATCTCGGGGGAGAGCCTAGCCGGGATCGCGCCGGGCGTCAAGAAAAGCGGGGTGCGGCGGTAAGGGGGTGAACCGGGAGTTTTGGCCGAAAAAAGACCGGGGGGCCGCAGTGCGACCCCCCGTTTTCGAACCGGATCCTGGAGCTATGTCACAGTCAACGCGCGGGGCTGGCCTACCAGGGACGGCCGCCTCCGCCTCCCCGTCCTCCGCCGCGTCCACCTCCGCCCCCCTCACCACCGGGACCGGGGCGGGGACGCGCTTCGTTGACATTCAAGGCGCGACCCTTGAGATCCTTCCCGTTCAGCGAACTGATGGCCGCCTCGGCCTCGGACTTGGAGGGCATCTCCACAAATCCGAAACCCTTGGACTGGCCGCTGAACTTGTCCATGATCACGTTGGCCGAAGAGACTTCACCGAAAGCCTCAAAGGACTGCCTGAGTTCCTCGTCCGTGACCTGGTACGACAGATTGCCGACGTAAATCCTCACGAGCCGCTCCTGAACGAAATGCCTTTCATTGGACTGCGCGTATACCTGTCCGAGCCACGCATTGCCGGGACAAGAACCGCGTAAATATAGCACAGAACAGGTATTGCCAAGTCAAGTATCTTCGCGGGCTATTTATTGTCATTGCAGCATTACGCTGGGCAACCCTCTGGAGTCGCCAGGCACTGCCGACACACTCTCCCGGGACTTTGGTAACTGATTGACAATGCCGTACTTTGGCGTGGATCGTTCCGACGAAAAGCGGCCTTCCCGCCGGAGCGGGTGGAAACGGATGCCGGGCCGGGCTTCCTCACTTCGTGCCGCAAGGATGGCCGGTTCGACACCTGCTACGGCGACAACCATCCCATCCATGCCGGGAGCGTGGTGAAGGCCATGGCTTCCGTCAAGGACGGCTTCCACCGGGCCGATCTCCGGAGAACCCGACCCACCCACCCCCGGCTCTTGAGTTACCCGGCAACTCTGATGTAAGCTCCGTGGGCTTAGTAAGTCGAATCGGGTCACCCATCCGACCCGACTCTCCGGTGCCGGTCTCAGTCGAAGGTGCACAACGGCGGCGCGCCGCCCGGGCGCGCGGATCTGCAAGAGACCGATGGAGGAGGGCGGGCAATGAAGCTGGCTCTTTCCCCGGACCCGTCCCGGACTTCCGATCCCCCCCGCTTCTGCGCCGTCTGCGGAAAGCCTCCCGCTCCTTTAAGGCTCCCCTTTGCCGTGGGGCGGCAGGAGACTCCCCCCCTGCCCCGGCATCACCGGCTCTTCCGGGTGGGACCGATGAAGAGGAGGTTCTTCCAGCGCCACCGATGGGTCTGGCACGTCCTCTGGCTCTGCAAGGACTGTGGAGGCGAGAACCCGTCGGATCGTCTCTGGACCGCCCTCCAGAACCATGCCGCCACCCGGCAGCTGGTGGAACAGGGGTACACCGAGACCCGCCTCGATCCCGACTTCCAGGGCCAGGAGGGGGAAGTCACGTTCACCGAGGAGCCTGTCTGATCTTTCAGGATCCGATTCCGGAAGAGGACATTTTTCGGCTGAACTGAACCGGCCGCCGGTGATCCCCGTATCAATGGGCTGGAGTCGATGCCGCGAGAGAGATGCTCTCACTGAATCAGGGAGGTGGAACGTGCGCCTGGGATTGCTACGGTCGATCATCCTTCTCGGGATCCTGATCCTGTTACCCTCCCTCGCGCAGGCGCGCCCCGACGCCCCCGGGACCGCGTCCGCCCCCCCCGCGGCGGAGGGCGCCGCCGGAGAGGATCGGTTCGATCCCGAGGCCGCCACCGAGGCCTACCTGGCGAAGGTCCCGTCCGCCGACCGGGCGAAGTCGGACGCCTATTTCGAGGGAGGCTACTGGCTCCAGCTCTGGGGGTTCCTGTACGGCCTGGCCGTGGCCTGGGTCTTCCTGGGGACCGGACTCTCGGCCAAGATCCGGGACCGGGTCGAGGCCCTGACCCGCTTCCAGCCCCTCCGGACGCTCCTGTACGCCACGGCCTATATCCTCCTCGCGACGCTGCTCTCCTTCCCGATCACCCTCTACTCCGACTTCTTCCGGGAGCACCGGTACGGGCTGTCGAACCAGAGCTTCGGCGCCTGGATGAAGGACCAGCTCACCGCCCTGGGAGTGGGCCTCGTCCTGGGGAGCCTGGCCCTTACGGTTCTCTACGTGGTCTTCCGTCGGGCGCCGCGGCGATGGTGGATCGGGGGAGCCGTGGTGGCCCTGGTTTTCCTCGTTTTCACCGCGCTCATCGCCCCGGTCTTCATCGCGCCCCTCTTCAATACCTACACCTCGTTGAAGGATCCCGGGCTCCGGGAATCCATCCTCTCCATGGCCCGGGCCAACGGCATCCCGGCGAAGGACGTCTATCAGTTCGACGCCTCGCGCCAGTCGAAGCGGGTGAGCGCCAACGTGAGCGGCCTCATGGGCACCCTGCGGATCTCCCTGAATGACAACCTCCTGAACCGCTGCTCCAGGGAGGAGATTCAGGCGGTGATGGCCCACGAGATGGGGCACTACGTCCTGAACCATGTCTACAAGGGAATTCTCTTCTTCGGCATCATCATCTTTTTCGGCTTCGCTTTCGTGCGCTGGTCCTTCGAGGCCCTGGTGCGCCGGTTCGGAGGGAGATGGGGGGTCCGGGGAATCGCCGACGTGGCCGGACTGCCGCTGCTGATGATCCTCCTCACGGTTTTCTTCTTCGTTCTCACCCCCATCAACAACACCATCATCCGGACCGACGAGGCGGAGGCCGACATCTTCGGGCTGAACGCCGCCCGCCAGCCCGACGGCGAGGCCGAGGTGGCGCTGAAGCTGGGGGAGTACCGGAAGCTTTCCCCCTCCCCGTTCGAGGAGTGGTTCTTCTTCGACCACCCCAGCGGACGCAGCCGGATCCTCATGGCCATGCGGTGGAAGGCGGAGCACCTCCGGGAGATCGCTCCCTCCGCCCGCTGATCCCGGGCCGCGCCGTCCGGAGTGCTATACTCGGGCCACCCTGACAACGCCGACGGTGAGAGGCCATGGTCCGAGGCTTCATTCTCCAGCCCACCTACCGCATCGAAGCCGGAAAGCCGATCGTCTACCTCTTCGGGAGACTGGAGACCGGGGAGACTTTCCTGGTCCGGGACGCCCGATCCGTCCCTCATTTCTTCGTCCGGAAGTCGGACTCCCCCAGGGCCTGGCAGATGGGGGCGGACCGGCAGGCCCCCACGGAGTGGACCACCCTCCAGGGCGAGCCGGTGGTGCGGATCGAGGTCCCCGCACCGCCCGACACCATTCCGCTCCGGGAGCGGCTGATCGCCGCCGGGATTCCCTGCTTCGAGGCCGACGTCCGGTTCGCCTTCCGGTTCCTCATCGATCGCGGCCTTAGGGGGAGCATCGCCATCGAGGGACCCTCGCACTCCGGGAACCGGATCGCCCGGGTCTTCGACGATCCCCAGCTGACCCCCTGCGAGTTCCGGCCGCGCCTGAAAGTCCTCTCCCTGGATCTCGAGACCGACTTCCGCGGGACGCGCATCCTCTCGGCGGCGCTGCACGCTCCCGGCTTCGAGGAGGTCCTCCTCTCCGCACCGGCCCGCCGGGAGCGACCGCCGGGAAGCGTCTTCTGCGGGACGGAGAAGAACCTTCTCCTGAGGCTCGCGGAGACGATCCGGCACCAGGACCCCGACATCCTCACCGGCTGGAACGTGATCGACTTCGATCTCACCGTTCTGGGACGGCGGGCGCACTCCCACAACCTGTCGCTGGAGCTGGGACGGGTCCCCGGCCCGGTGAAGATCCACAGGGACAGCTCTGTCTGGGCCGCCTCCCGGGCCGAGATCCCGGGGCGCATGGTCCTGGACGGGATCCAGCTCCTGAAGGGGGCCTTCGTGAGGCTGGAAGATTACAGCCTCGACACCGCGGCGCAGGCCCTCCTCGGCGAGGGGAAGACCCTTTCGGGGCCGGACCGCCGGCAGGAGATCGAGCGTCTCTTCAAGGAGGACCTCTCCTCCTTCGTCCGGTACAACCTCACCGACGCCCGGCTGGTCACGGAGATCCTGGAGAAGACCCGCCTGGTGGACCTGGCGGTGGAGCGCAGCCTCCTCACCGGCATGCCCCTGGACCGGGTCTCCGCCAGCATCGCCTCCTTCGACTTCCTCTACCTCTCGGAGATTCGGAAGCGCGGCCGGGTGGCCCCCACGGTCCGGGCCGGGTCCCGGATGGAGCCGACCCTGGGCGGCGCCGTGCTGGAGCCGGTGACGGGAATCCACGAGCGGATCCTGGGCTTCGACTTCAAGAGCCTCTACCCGAGCCTGATCCTCACCTTCAACATCGATCCGGTGGAGTACCTCCCCTCTCCGTCCCCCGGCGAGGACGTGATCCGGGCGCCCAACGGCGCCTGCTTCAGCCGGAGGCCCGGGATTCTCCCGGAGCTCCTGTCCCGCCTCTTCCCCCGCCGCGAGGCGGCGCGGCAGGCGGGCGACGCCATCGCCTCCCAGGCGATCAAGATCCTGATGAACTCCTTCTACGGCGTCCTGGCCACCCCCGCCTGCCGCTTCCACTCGGGGCCGGTGGCCAACGCCATCACCCATTTCGGGCAGTCGATTCTTCTGTGGGCCCGGCAGCACGTGGAGGAGATGGGGCACCGGGTCCTCTACGGCGACACCGACTCCCTCTTCGTGGACTCCAACGCCGCCACCCCCGATTACGCCCTGCGGGCCGGGAAGGATCTGGCGGCCCGGATCAACCGGGACCTCTCCAGGCACCTCTTCGCCACCTACCATGTCACCAGCCGCCTGGAGCTGGAGTTCGAGCGGCTCTACCTGAAGCTCTTCCTCCCCTCCATGCGCCACAGCACCGCCGGCGCCCGGAAGCGCTACGCCGGCCTGGTGGAGGAGGGGGGGGAGAAGCGGGTGATTTTCGTCGGGATGGAGTCGGTCCGCAGCGACTGGACCGATCTGAGCAAGGAGTTCCAGAAGGGGCTCTACGAGCGGGTCTTCTCGGGGGAGCCGGTGGAGGATTTCGTCCGGGAGTTCGTGGAGCGCCTGAAGTCGGGGGCGTGCGACAACCTCCTGGTGTACCGGAAGGCACTCCGCAAGCCCCTCGACCAGTATGTCGAGACCACGCCGCCCCACGTGAAGGCCGCCCGGATGCTCCCGAAGGTGACGGGGCGCCTCATCCGCTACGTCATGACCGTGGACGGCCCGCAGCCCGAGGGCTTCCGCGAGAGCCCCTTCGACTACGACCACTACCTGGAGAAGCAGCTGGAGCCGGTTGCCGACGCCGTCCTGGCCCACCTCGGCACTTCCTTCCGGGCCATCCTCGGCGGCGAGCGGCAGATGGACCTGTTCTGATCTAGATTCACCCCCGAATCACGCCGCCTCGACGGATGGGAAGAGCCGGATGGCCTTCCCGGCCCGGCAGCGGAGGAGGACGCAACCCGCCGGGATCCGGGAACGCCGGTCGCGGGACATTCCCCTCCGGTGAAGCAGCCGCTCTTCTACACGGCTCTCATGGACATTCACCGCCGCAGGAAGCCGGTTCCCGCGGGAGCGGACCCGATTCGGTCCCGTAACCGCGGGCGCTGCCGTCGGAAAGCCGGTACTGCACCACGTAGAAATAGGCCTTCCCCATCGGCGGCGGGGGCGTGCCGGCCGTCTCGAGGAAATCGGTGGCCTGGGTCCCCGAAGCGAGAACCGTGACCTCTCCGAGGGAAAGCACGTTCGGCGCGCGGGCCACGCCGGCCAGATCCCCTGTGATCAGGTCGTACCCCAAGGCCCCGGGAACGGGATCCCAGTAGAGCCAGACCGCTCCCGCGGTCCCGTCGGGCTCCAGGTGCAGGAGCAAGGGATCGGTCCCCACAGCCAATTCGTGGGGCACCTGGACCTGGATCACGGCCTCGCTGACGTTACCCGCCGCATCGACGCTCTCATAGCCCAGCCGGTACGTCCTTCCGGTTCCGGTCCCGGCTCGCTCCGATCGCACCCAGACCTCCGTGTCGGGTGTTCCCGGCTCGGCGCCGCTGATGTCGCCGTAGGTGTCTCCGTCCCCTTCTCCCGGCGCGTCGTCGGGCTCGTTGCTGGCGGCCGAGGTCAGGACGGTGGCGGGTGTGGCGGTGCAGACATCCGCAACCTGCCACGAGATCCCGATCGGGGTCAGGCGGTGGTTGGGAGGCCAGAGCTGCGTCGGGCTGCCCATGACGGTCAGGAGAGGAGGAACGGTGTCCCGCACCGTGACTCCGGTGGTGCAGGAGGCCGCGTTCCCCGCGGCGTCGGTCGCCGTGAAGGTCACGGGGCTGGTCCCCACCGGATACACCCCCGAGGCGTCTCCACCCGAACCGTTCCGGCTGTTCCGGATCTCCACGTCGACGCTGCAAGTGTCGGAGGCGCTGGCCGTCACCGAGGCCATGGCGCCGGCCGGAGAGGTGCACTCCAGCGTCTCCGCGCCCGGGCAGGTTACCACCGGGGCCGTGGTGTCCACGACGGTCACCGCAATGTCGGCTGTACCCGACTCTCCGGCGGCATCCGTCACGCGCAAGGCGACGGTGTGCACACCCACCGCGAGGACCACAGGCAGGACCTCGCTGCTCCCCAGGGGCGACTCGGACGGCTGGCCCGGATCGAGGATCCACTCGAACAGGACGATGTCGTCATGGGTCCCCGGAGACGAGTCGGGGTCCTGGGAGGATGACCCATCCAGGAGCACGGAGCCGCCCGCGGGCCTGTCGCATTCCACGGGGCCACCGGCGGCGGCCAGGGCGACAGGCGGATTGTTGACGACGAGAATCGACTCCCCCTGGTGGACGAACCACGCCTCGGCGCTCACCGGGACGGTATTCCCATCGGTGAGGGTGACGGCGATCCGGTAGTCGTCTCCCGGCGTGAGGGGAGTGAGCGAGAAACCTCTCGGCGGCCAGCCAGAGAAGGTGTAGGTGAGCAGCGGGGGGATCGTCAGGCCGGGGACGAGAGTCACCGAGTTCTCGTCAAACCCCACCACGTTGAAGTCGAAGGTGCTCTCCGGTGCCGAGACTCTGCGGAAACATACCGACGCGGGAAGTAGCGCCGTGGAAAGATCCAGGTAGTAGTCGAATTGGGCTGTCGGCGCCGGGCAGACGCCCATGGCCATCTCGAAGTCCGGCAGAGCGTCTACGCAACCCAGGACGCCGTCCATATCGAAGAGGAAGGGTGCGCCGAAGGAGATATTCGCGAACGCGATCCCCTCGCCGGCAACTCCGTCAAGCAAAAGGCCCGACTGGCACATCTCCGCGGCCAGGGCGTCGGGCAGGATGATCGGGACCGGACCGGACGGGAATATCCGGATCGTTCCGGACAGGGGTTCCCTCTGTGGATCCAGGGCGACGGCCCGAACCTCCAATGCACTGCCGCCGTCCTGGAGAATGGACGACAGGGTCACCGCAGGCTGGCATGCGTCTCCCGATCCGTCGGTGTTGGTGTCCTCCTGATTCGGGTTGTAGACGGACGGACAGTTGTCACAGACGTCGCCAAGCCTGTCGCCCTCCTGGTCCTCCTGGCCGGGATCGGCCGCGAGCGGACAGAGGTCACACACGTCGCCTACCCCGTCCCCTTCCGCGTCGAACTGGGAAGCGTTCGGTGTGGCTCTGCAGTTGTCGCAGAGGTCACCGATGCCGTCACCGTCCAGGTCCTCCTGGCCGGCATTCGGCGCGAGGGGGCAGTTGTCCAGGTCTCCGCAGAGTGCGTCTCCGTCAGCGTCGTTGGCGGGGTCGAGAGGGCAGGCATCGCAGAGGTCGCCCAGGCTATCTCCATCGCCATCTTCCTGGACCGGATTCGCGATACCCGGACAGTTGTCCGGCCGGCAGGTGTTCGCCGGGAATCCGGGATCACCCGTTCCGTCCCCGTCGGTGTCGGTGCAGGGATCGCAGGCGTCTCCCGCCACGTCCCCATCGGCATTCCCCTGGTCCGGATTGTAGACGGCGGGACAGTTGTCGAAGGGATCCGGAACCCCGTCATGGTCGGCGTCTCCGTACACCTGCAGGGTCGCCGGGACCGTCAGAAGGGAACGCGCCGGGTCATTGGTCGTGAACTCGACATTCGCGTTGTAGGTGCCCGGAGGGAGGATTCCGGCGTCGAAAAGCGCCTGGATCTCCGCGGTCCCGCC
>Ga0315276_10000207_pt1 | contig 48405 bp, 47 predicted proteins | sample YL17G05_0_MG_FD_204542 | JGI IMG/M metagenome (GOLD analysis project Ga0315276, IMG submission 204542) | Sediment microbial communities from Yellowstone Lake, YNP, Wyoming, USA - YL17G05_0 | ecosystem: Environmental > Aquatic > Freshwater > Lake > Sediment | place: USA: Wyoming | collected...
TAGTCCTGACCTCACCCCAGTACGTCCCCACGGCGATCATCGGCGGAGGGATCACCACCGTAGTTTCTGGATCCAACACTGTAACTGTCTCTACTCCAGCCGGGTCTCCTTACGTTCCCCAAGCCATACTAGGCGACAACTTTATCACCGTGGTCTCGGGATCTAACTTCGTTAAACTCCAGACTGATCCTATAGTAGGAGCAGGCACCGTAACTGTTACTTCCGGTACGAACATCACCATTAGCTCACCCCAGTACGTCCCCACGGCGATCATCGGCGGCGGAGGCACTGCTGTAGTTTCTGGATCCAATACTATTACTGTCTCCTCTGCATCCTTAGATGGTTATATGCGAAGAGATAGGGTTGAAGATGTATCGGCTGTTCATAAGCATTGGGCTACTATAAGTGGAGTGAGCACAACCAATACGGTTATACCCGTTCAACTAACGGCCTCGGGGGCTGGAAATCGCCCGGGAATAGAAGTTCTCTCTACTCTCCTAAACCCTATAATTAAAGTTCCTAATACAGGGTTGACGGGTGGACATGTTCTAGTTAAAATGAATCCTGGTACTATATCTGTATTAGAGTTTAGTATGGATGGTTCTACGGTATCTGCACTAAAGGTTGTAGACAGTTCAACTAATTATCTGGTTTTGGGACACACTGTCGGCACCAGCCTAGTTCAGAGTTCCTATCCAGTAATGGAGGTATCTACTTTAGTTGGTGGTGGGCCAGGCGTAGCCATGACCCTCTCCGGGAGTAATACAAATACTAGGGGTATCTCCTTTACCGAAAGAATTATGCCTCCGTCCATTGTTACTTACTCCGGTACTTATTCTACCAGTTTAACACTCTCTGGTTCCCCAGTCTTGACAAGTGCTTCTTTTATTTCTTCTTCTACTCCACCTTACGTGCCCATCACAAATCTGGGTACGGCTAATCAAATTACCGTTACCTCTGGTTCTAATAACGTAACCTTTTCTACACCGTCTACCTTCATTGCCCCGGGCTCTATACAAGCTACTACAACTTTGGATGCTACTAAGGTAACTATCTCTGGAGCCACAACTGGTCCCTTTGTTTTCACCGCCGCTTCAGGAACTTCCACTCCTTTTATGGTCATAACTCCAAAAGGAAACGTAGGTATAGGAACTACGGCCCCGCTAGTAGGAACCGTTCTACACACCGTTGGTACTACTAGGCTCGGGGGTTCGGTCTCTGTACTGTCAGGACTTACGGTGTCTTCTGGCATTACCAATACTTTAGGTACTTATAAAGGTGGAACAGGGGGTATTGATCTAACTTTCAGTCCTTTCGATGACGTAACTGTTACCGACTACGTAGAAAGAATGCGTATTGAGCGGGATACTGGAAATGTTGGTATAGGTACATCTGCCCCATCAGCACTTCTAGCCGTTGCCGGGACTATCTCTGGAACTGGTCCGTTAACTATTTCTGGATCTTCTACTCTAACATCCTTAACTGTAAATAACCTTACTCAGAATAGAGGGAAAACAGAGTTCTGGGCAGGGGTTAGCGGTATTAGTATGAATAGCCAAGCTATTCCTATACAACTAACTGCTTCGGGGGCTGGAGAGCGCCCGGGAATAGAAGTTCTTTCTACACTTATAAATCCAGTTATTAAGTTGGCTAATCACGGGGCAGCGTATACAACCCTAGCTTCTATGGACATTAGTGCTTTTGGTCTTATAGACATAGGTCTTGGCGGAATGGGAGTATCTATATTTACGCTTAAGGACGGGTACCCGGCACCAAATACTTTAAAGACCACCCTCACAATAAGTTCCGCAACAGTTGAGGCATCGGCTCCCATACTTGTGCTAGCGGCCAGCGGTATTGGCGTGGCCACCCTTAACGGACACGCCTCAGTTAAAGGTATAGATGTTGCGGGGCATATTTCCGCGACTACTGGGATTACCTCTTCTGGTTCCTCGGTTCTAACAACCGCCTCTACGCTTCCGGTTACTCTTCCCCAAGCCATACTAGGCGCAGGCACCGTAACCGTTACTTCGGGTACGAGCACAATCACCATTAGCTCACCCCAGTACGTCCCTGTAGCAATAGTTCCAGGAACCAACATCACTTCTGTTGTTTCTGGTTCTAATACTGTGACTATAAACGCCGCCTCTGTTGGAGCCTCAAACTACGTACCCATAGCGAATATGGGCACGGCCGATCAAATCACAGTTACTTCTGGGTCTAACCAAGTAGTATTCTCCTTACCTAACCCCGTAATAACCCCTGGAGCGTTTAAATCTCCTAAGATAACCGTCTCTGGTTCTACCACAGACGCCTTTCTGTTCGCCGTGGGGTCTGGAACGTCAACTCCCGGGATGGTAGTTACTTCTCTAGGAAGAGTTGGTATAGGAAATACAGCACCCACCTCACTATTACACGTGACAGGAACTACTAGGCTTGCAGGAGCAGTTAATGCACAGTCTACCCTAACTGTATCTTCTGGAATTACTAATGCATTAGGTCTTGTTAGAGTGTCAGACCCTAATGATTATAGTTTAACGATCTTCGATGTAGATACAGCCGGTGATTTCGTAGAAAGATTACGCATCCTTCATGCTTCAGGAAATGCTGGTTTTGGTACTTCTGCTCCTGGAGAGAAATTATCTGTTGTAGGAACTATCTCCGGTTCGGGTAATCTTGCTATTTCTGGTTCTTCTACTCTAACTTCTTTACGAGTAAATGACCTTACTCAGAATAGAGGGAAAACAGAGTTCTGGGCAGGGGTTAGCGGTATTAGTATGAATAGCCAAGCTATTCCTATACAACTAACGGCCTCGGGGGCTGGAAATCGCGCGGGGATAGAAACGCTGTCTACTAGTATTAATCCAATTATTAAGATAGCCAATAACGGAGCAGTGGCTACAACCCTGGCAGCCATGGACACCGGTTCATTTGGTATTATAGATATAGGACTTGGTGGAAATGTAGTAGCACAGTTTAAACTTAGGGACGGGTCCACGGTCCCAAATACTCTAATTTCTAGTCTAACCGGGGCCGCCGCAACTATAGCTGCGTCACCCCCCTTGTATTCAATACAAGCCAGCGGTATTAACGTAGTTGATATTAGCGGCCACGCCTCTGTTAAGGGTATGGATATTACAGGTAGGCTTACCGTATCCTCCGGTGTGGATGTTACAGGAAATATTCGTACTTCTGGTGGCGTAACTGCCTCGGGTGTTCCCGTTTACACCACCCTATCTGGTATGGTGGATGAAGGGTACCAGTTTGTAGCTGGAAATATTATGGGTAAAACAACTATCGCTCTTTCTCCCTATGTGTTTAGTAAACAAAATATAACAGACGTGTTTGTTCAGACATTAGCCGGAACTGCTTCTGGAACAGTCACTAAGAATGGTGTGGATGTTATTGGTCTAAACAATAAAATATTCACTGTATCCTCTACGATAATACAACCAACCAGTACCCTTGTTCTGAATACGGGCGATAATCTTAAACTTAATGTCTCCGGAACTTGTACCGCTTCTGGTCTACAAATAGCCTGGAAGAGAGTAAGGAATCTATAATGGCAAATATAGCACATAAGGGTGGTTTACCTGGGTTAATCTCAGAAATAGGCTTTGATGTAGTAAAATATTTTGAAGGTACTATTACAGGCACTGCGTTTACTTTGAGTATAGATCCCCCGGCTAAACGAGTTATCATTAGAAATACAGATACGACTACCCCAGTTTACTTAAATGTTAATGGCGGTATAGCCGTGGCTTCGGCCTCGCTAACACCCGATGATAACGTTAAGATTCCGGCAGATGCTGTGTTTACTATGGACTTTGACTCTGTGTCTCAACTCTCGTTAATAACCTCCGGCCCCCCTGTTTTTATAGAAGGTACGCTGGGTTGGAAGGGCAGGACATAGTCCTTGAGTTTTTAACACGGATATCTTATTATTTAATTAGTTGAGGATAATAGATGAGCGCACTCAATGACGGAACTTTAGTACTAAATAGAAGTTGGGTGGCTGTACAGATTTGTTCTGTAAAGCGAGCCATCTCCTTATTGTTTCAAGGTCACGCTAAGGTGGTAGACGATAACTATAAAGTCTACGACTTCAACGACTGGCACGAAGTGTCTCAACAGATGGTTCAGGTGTCTGACGACGAATTTATAGCCTCCCCCTCTATTAGGATTAGAATACCGCGAGTAATAGTATTACTACTGTATGATAAGTTGCCTAAACGAGCCGTGGCTTTTTCTCGAAAGAACATCCTTGAACGAGACGAGTATACTTGTCAGTACTGCGGAGTAAAACCTCCGCGGGCCAGAAAAGATGCCTTAGACTGGTTAGAGAAAAACTCCTTGAGTCTTGATCACGTTTCTCCTAGAGTCCAAGGTGGAAAGACAATATGGGAAAACATTGTAACCTGCTGTTTCAAGTGTAACTCAAAGAAAGGGAGTAAGACACTAGAGGAACTAGGTTGGAAACTTAAAAAGTCTCCTAAGAAACCCAAATGGCATCCTACTCTGCAATTACCTATGCGCTTTATCCAACATAAGGAATGGGTAAACTTTATAGATGTTGCCTATTGGAATACTGAGCTCGAGCATGATTGATTCTGCCGCTGTCTTTAATTTCGTTCGGGGCGCCGTAAGAAGCGCCTGGCGATTAGAAGATTTGAGGGATAAAAAGTTCCTCATTATAGGTTCTTGTCCAGATTTGGTTGAGCTTTTTGCCGTAGGTGGAAGTACGGTGTACTCAACTGGGGAAGACTTGTGTGCTTATACGAACGCGATTGGAGTTTGCCCTAATCTTCTTTCTTACGAAGGGCAAGAAGTAGATATTATAATCGACATTCTTAATCAATACCTCTCTATAAAAGGTAAGGGTTTTTCTATCGGGGATATTGGAAAAGATCCTTATAATCAGGGCATAGCCGAGTACTATCCTATCTAAAACGGGGAAACAGGGGGCTTTTTGGTAGTGCCAGATCCTGTTTTTATCTTACAACAACGCGCTGACTTTTTAAATAGTATTATGTATGTAGCCGGCTTATGTAATTGGCCTAAAAAAAGAGTAGAAGAGCTACAAGCGTATGTGTTGGAAGAATTAATTAGAATAGACAATGGATTATATGATGCTTTTGAACTTCCAGATAATCATCTCGCAGCGTATGCTCTGTGGGAAAGAGAAATGGAAAAGTTTCGTCGGTGGCTGGAATTAGTTTTAGGTGTTAAGATAAAATACGTCTGAAAAGACGGGTATGTATATGTCTGGGGCGCCGCACATTAAAATAGGCGGCAAATAAATTCCCCGATAACAAAACGTTGCTTAAGAATCGCCGGTTGTGCAGCGCCCGGTATAAAGGTGGAGGAGATCATGATGTATGAGAAAAAGTTCGTCTTGAGTATTTTACATGGCGGACAACCAGTAAGAGAGATTAATAATACTGTTCATTTACCGTATAACAGTGAATATAAGATTAGATTGAAGAATAAACACGGCGTACGCGCCAAGGTTAAAGTTTGGATAGACGGCCGTCAAGTTTCTAATTTAGGAGACTTTATTCTTAATGCCGGAGCGACGTTAGATTTAGAAAGATTTTTAGATGCGTCTATGTCCACAGGCAATCGCTTTCAGTTTGTTCCTTTATCCGACAAGCGTGTTAACGACCCAACCGATGCAGAAAATGGGATTATTAAAGTAGAATTCTATAAAGAACTAACAGTTCTTCCTATTTACAAATGGAATACTACAACCATCGTTCCTATGATAAAAGGTGGAGGAACCGGCGGACCCGTATGGCCCGAGCAATGCGGTTCGGTGACATATACGTCCGGCGGTGTAGACTGTAATAGTAGCTCTCGTGGTACTTCTGTAGGAAGTATATCATCCAATTATATGAATGTTTGTGCCCCGCCTGCTGGGGCCGGAGCTACAGTAGAAGGAAGTATTTCTGGACAAACCTTTTCATATGGGTCTGATTTTAGCACAGAGGTCCTTCCTATAATTTTAACCCTAAAAATAAGAGGGCTTGAAAGTATAAAACACGAATCGGCCATGGACGGTGTAGTGTCAGGTTCAACTTTTGTGCGTTTCTGTCATAGTTGTGGGGCACGCCGCAGAAAGAAGGCAGATAGGTTTTGTGGACGGTGTGGTGTTAAATACGTAGAATAGTTATAGGGTGTCCGGATTATTCCGGCACCCACAAGGGGTTTCTTTATGACAGAGCCGTGGAAAACCATTTTATGTGATTCCCCAGCGTGTCGGGCACATATACTATCTTCAGAAAACCCCGAGTCAGGTACAAGTAAGCTTGATCAGGATGCTCTGGAGAAATATAAGATTCTTCCTGACATAGATAATGAAACATTCACACAGTTTACTTGTCCCCGATGCGGCACAATAACTACATGGGGCATTACACGTCGGGCAGCAGCAAAAGCGCTTTACGAACATTTTGAAGGAGGTGTGTTATGATGGGCGCGATAGGTGGATTAGGATGTATATTCCTAACACCTGAACAATTTAAAGCATTGTTAGACAATAAGATCGTCCCTGGGGTGGGAATGAAAGCAGTTCAAAAAGACATGTGGTGTCCTGCTTGTCAAAAAGGTTTATTGGTATATGATTCTCGTGTAGACGACGGTGGGATTTTATACTACTGTAATAACTGTTTTAAGTTTAATAAGGATTACTCTGCTTCTTAGGGGGTTTTATGGTGCGCGTAAAAAAAGAAAATATTTATGTCGCAATGCAAATGTACAGTGATCGCCTTCAGCAATTGGCTGAGACTATGACGCGTATAACGGCACAGTTTGAAAAGAAAGTAGGACAGATTCAGGATGAGGTTGACAGTATTAGAGAGGCTTCTGCTATTCTAGAAGCTTTGAATAAATAAACGATCTTAAAATTTGAGGAGTGATTATGAGTAAACATTTTGATCCCACAGCCGGCTGGATCGTAACCTGTGACTGGCCTGACTGTGGAAAACAGTATATTATAGGACTTAACGGGGCGAAGTATGATGATTTTCATTTTCAGTGTGGTAGTCATCACGGTATAATTCCCCAAAAGGATAAACCGGAATTTCAACTTCCAGAAGATGTAGAAGTAAAAGAAGATGTTGTTGTGGGGACGGGGGATAAAACAAATGAATGACGCCACCTTTAAAACTGGGAAGTATACAGTAAAACTATCTTCTGGGGCAGCACAACTTTATCGTACAGACGAAGAGGGTGCAGAAAGTTGGATTGGCTCGGCGGCCGACTTAGAGTTAGCCACCACAATTATTGAGGGTTTAATTTTAGTAGAAACAAAACGTTTCTACTATCCTGAATCCACTCCTTCTTTTAAACCAGAAAGCATGGGTCGAAGTTTACCCTATCTAGCTAAAGGATAATACCTTTGAAACTCCGGGAAGCTGAACTTCAGAGAGAGCACCTAAAGTCGATTCTAAGCCGCCTAGAAGAGCGTGTAACACGCGATAGTGCCGTGGGAGCACCCCTGAACACGGTCCTCACTGAACTGCTCTCTGTGGCCCAAAAAATAAGAGATTTAGACGTGTCTATCTCGTGGACTAAAAACATTATTAAGTTGACCGACCAGAATCTTTCGTCCTTTATAGTAAAACGAGATTCCGCTATAGAACTGGCTATTCTTTTTGAATCATTGGGCCATGCCGAGTTATATGCCCGCGCAGAAGAGTTACGGGAGTCGGCTTATAACCTAAATTTAACTATTGACAAGATTAGTTGGGAAATAGATTTACAGGTGCCAAACTTTTTGGCGCCGACGGTGGGCCCAGAGCCCAAGGAGGGCACGTAATGCCTGGTTACATGATAAGACCTAAGTCATCTACAAAGAAGAGTGCTACAGGAATGACTTACGTAGAAGAAATTGTACCTGTAGCTACTGAGGACAATCTTTTTACAGACGGGACCAATGTAACACCCCAGAATAGGAAACCCGCGGGAAATGCTATTGAGGCTCCCCCTGGATATCCTTCTTCTCCGGCGAATCGTGGTCCGGTTTCTAAAAACGTACCGAGTGGTTTTGGCCGAGGGACTCGCGCAGGAAATCGCTCTGGAAAGAGGTAATTTATGTCTGATTGGCGTGTTGTACAATGTTTTGGAACTTTAGTCCGGCCAGGTAAGCCGGCGCGTCCTTGCAGAGCACAGTTCATGTGGATTGCTGCAGGGACGCACGGTAACTTTGGTCGTAAGGGCGCGCGAGCTTGCCCACATTGTGGAAATCTTCCTAATCTGGCTCACCCCATTAACCAAAGACTGGTGGGTGATATTACAGACGAAGAGTTTAATATCCTTATTGAAGACTGGAATCCAGATGGAACTAAAAAAGAAAAGTTATAATGTATACAGCGAATGAAGATATAGACGAAGAAATAGACGAAGAGTACCTTTTATTCAAAATTAGAGAGTTTGATAAGAATAGAAAAAAACTTAAAAAGTTTGTTAAAAGAAATATTAAAGAAAAGCGTGCGGAAGAAACGCTTGTGCTTTACGAAAACCCCCCTCTCTGGTTAGCAAACTTTGCAGAGAAACAGGTTATTAATAAAAATGCGGCGGAGTTAAGGATTAAAGACGTACTAGATAAACACCATATTATTTTTGAGTATCAAAAACCTATAGGAAGGTTTATCCCTGACTTTTATTTACCAAAATATAAAATTGTTTTAGAGGTAGATGGTCTTTATCACACAATGAGGCGGGGCAAGGATAGGGCGCGAGACAGGTGGTTTAAAAAACATGGTATGCGGACAGTCAGACTTCCCACACAAGATGTTGCTATAGTAGAAAAACTATCTAAACAGGTTTTTCTAACCTGTTTAGTAAAACGTTCTTCTCCTGGTAGACTTTTTGCTGTTCCTAGAGTTCTATAAAAATATTTAAAATAAAACTTGACAAGGCTTTATTTTTATCGTATCCTAAGACTCTTAAGAAAGGAATAGTATAAGAAAGGAATAAGAGTATTTATAGAGTTTAGTATTCTTAGTTCTTTTTATTATTTATAGTCTCGTCTCGGCCCTTCGGGCACGAGACATTTCCAAAAGGATTTATAATGAATTTAGGAGCACAGCTATGATTTGCCTTTTCATAGGGAATAACTTACTCTTATGATAGAGAACGTTGAGCAGCTACACAGTTTGGTTTGTATCGAAGAGGGTGTCGTAACGTGCTTCTGTAAATTATCAGACTGGAAGAGCAAGCAGTACAAGTGTAGGGTCATCTACAATTGTCCCGAAGCCCTCTTGGATGTGAAGGTTTTGCCCTTTACTCGTCCCAGCGACGAGATAAAAGCTAGCGTTAATACGGCTATTAAGAGTATTACCAAGTCTACTGCCGCTTTTGGCGCCGCGCCTAACAAGATAAAACAGGGTATCGTTGGTTTAGAAAAAGCGATTGAAAAACTTAAGTTTAGAATTTAGGAGTTTTACCATGGAAATTATTGGACTGGGAACTACTGCTCAGGTGGGCAAAGATACAATTGCTGCATATTTAGAGAAGAAGTACCCGGGAAAGGTAAAGCGAGTTGGCTTCGCCGATAAACTTAAGAAAATAGCGATGGAGTTATTTGGTCTTTCTTACGAACAGTGCTATGGCACTAACGAAGAAAAAGAAGCAATAGACTCTCGCTATGGTAAAAGCTCTCGTCAAATTATGCAAGAGTTAGGTCAGAAGATGCGGGAGATACATGAGAGTATCTGGGTAGACACGGTCTTCTATGTAACTGTTCCAGTACTGAAGAAAGAAGGATTCACGACTTTTGTAGTGTCAGATGTTCGGTATCCGAATGAGGGGGAGAGTTTACATCTACGGGGTGGCGTTGTTGTTAAGATTATACGTCCCGGCCCAGGAATTTCTGTGGGGGCCACACACGACAGTGAAACTTCGATGAACAACTACACTGGATTTGATTACTATATCCACAATGATGGCACCCTTGAGCAGTTATACGCGAAGGTTGATGCCCTCATGGAGGAGATAAATGGTAGAGCACAGGGAGGGTACCAGCACTGAAGGCCGCGGTCTCGGCTCCTCTTTTGCCGCGGATAACGTTGACCGCGGAAGTCCAGGTGCCCGTTTTATTAAGCGAAGACCTACGTACCCTTGGGGTGATAACCCCAGAGGAAGAGAAATTAACTGGGTGCTTCAAGATAATGAAACCTTCCGTGCCTATCGAGGTTTAGTTCCGATTGAAGGTCAGAAGTACGACGACCCTCAACGTTTTATTCGGATTGGAAATACCCGTGAGCTTCGTCCAAATCTACCTAATAGAGAACCAGACTTCGTTGCCTTGGATCTGTATAAAGGACAGGAGAGAGAACAACTAAAGCAGAGTGATTTCCAGATTTTATTTCCTAGATGTACAATCACCTCTCCTGCTCCAGGTGCTACGTTTTCTCCTGGTAATAGAATCACTGTTACTGCCGATGCTGCAGACTTCAGAGGTCTTCATTCAGCAATCCTAATTGTAGACAATCAGCCTGTAGATCGGCACGTGTTTGATCGCAGAGATCAAGAAGTTATTAAGCAGTTTACTTTTACGTTCTTCTATGATATTCCAGCAAATCACATCTTAGGGAGTTTAGCGATTACCGTGGCCGTATTCAACATTGCTGTGGCCGCACGGGGGATTATTGCTTCGGCAGCCCTAACAACTACTCCCGGGCGTGATAAGGCGCGGGGAACGGATAATCCCATTATAGTGGGGCAGTTCGGGTCTACCCAGCAGACCGCTCCCCAGCTAGAGCAGACCGGGTTCCTCAGAACGCCAGAAGGCACCTCAAGTATTACTATAAATTTAGTGTAAGGAAGACTATGGTAAAGAAAACAAGATCCCCTAGAACTACCGTGAACGTTGCCGCCGTGAAGCGAGAAGTTACCCGTATGGCCAAAGAGACCGTACAGGCAACGCCCCTCAGCCAGAGTATGGCAGAACTCCCTGCGGGAGCGGTGCAGCGCCAATCCCCTTTGGAACAAGAGATGGGTACGGCCAAGTATCGGGGGATGATCCACGATCATAATACAAAGAAAGAACACATTCTGGATAAGCTCCCCTTTACTTTTCCTAAGAAAAGTAAAATAAAGACTAAAGTAAATACACCTATTTTGTGCCCAGAGTGTAAAGAAACTTGCTTTATTGGTAATTTTACCTTATCTATTATATGTGGGCGATGCGGTAAGTTGTTCTCGGCGAATGAGGGTGCGTTTAAGCCAAATGTAGGGGCATTTAATCGCGCCGCCGACTTGCTAAAAGATGATTAATACCTTTATTAGCGGGGGATGGTCGTGGAAGAAGATAAACATTGGCGAGTTTGGGTCATAAAGCGTAACCGTTTTGATTATGTCATAGAATATATTAAAGAATCTGTGCCAGAAGTGGATAAGTTCTTTTATCCTTTTATTAAAAAAGAGATACGCACCAGAAGTAGTTCTCGTATTATAGATCGCCCCCTATACGAGGGTTATTTATTTTTACACTATAATAATTCCCCAGAAGTATATCACAAACTTCGCGCAAACCCATTTATAATGACATATGCTGGAATGGCTTCCGAGGACGAAATGCTTAGGATGGAGGAGGCACAGGGTAAACTTATAAGTGAAGTTAAGGCTAGCCGCTTCGCTATTGGAGATGTTGTTCGTCCCCTCTCGGGTCCTTTTAAAGGGTTCGACGGGAGTATAGCGGGCATCGAAGGTGGCGCACTTAGTATAGTGATCGCCTTAAAGATACTTGGTCGTGAAAAGCTAGAAATGGTTTTTAGTGAGGATCAGGTAGAAAAGGTAAATAAATTAGAAAATGCGCGAGTTCAAAATATTTGATTTAGAGGGATAAAATGGTAAGCGGTAGAACGGCGGGTTTTAAACACTCAGCAGAGACGATAGAGAAGATGAGGCATTCCCATCGGGGAAAAATACATAGTCCTGAAACTCGGACTAGGATAAGTCAGACGAACAGTTATCGTCTCGGTCAGTTGTGTAATCTCCGTTTTATCGAGTTAGTTCATACATACCCACAGTACGAAGCGTTTTTTGAAAGCCGTAAGGAAGAATTCCTTAATGCTTTACAAGACATAAAATCAGAACGAGAGCTGGATTACATCCGGTTGCACAAGGAAAATACGGATATAGGGCGTGCCCAAAATTTGAGTTATTCGTATAGTTCCTCGTCAATATACGCACACGAAGATCTGTTGATTGAATTTATCGACAGATGTAGTTATTTACAAAAATTACACTAATAGTTCTATTTTAATTAACCTGACTATAGTATGAGGGGAGACTTGTCTCTTCCTTATTCTTATTAGGGGAAGACATTGGATGAAAGTTGATAAAAAAGTACCAGGTGCCCGTAAAAAAGCGCCTAAAGACGCAACTACTCCTGCTAAGTCCAAAAAGTATAACTCTAAAAGTCTAGATAATCTAAGACAGTTTCAAGAAACAGATGAGATTCTTATTCCCGAGATCTTGCCTACTACCGACCTTGATGGTCGCGGAGAGGCAGAGGAAATAACTCGAGGTAAGAAGTTAAGCCCCGAGCTAGTGATGCGTTTAATTCCAAGTAAGGGTGTCTTTAACACCGTGGAGATGAAACGCTTTGTGGGAATAGTAACCCAGTATCTAGCCGATTTTAAAGAAGAAGAACCCACCGCCTCCGACGTAGACGACATTTTTGAGATAGCCAAAAGCGATGTTTTAGAGATGCGTATTTTGAGTGCTACTCGAAATGATCCCGCCGCCCTATTAACTGCTAGCCAGTTTCTAGAAAAAAACAATAAAAGAAAACAAGTAGCAAAAGAAAATCTTTCCGCACGTCGTTCTGATCGAAAGGATCCGAAGGCCGTACAGGGAATAACAATTGTTGATCTGGTCGTAGCTTACGATGGCGAGAAGAAGCGTTCAGATCAAGAGCGCGTTGACTCGCTTATGGCCCAGGAAATAGAAACCGTACAGGCATTACTTGCCGAAATAGAAAAGGATGGGTAGTTCTTGCAAGCAGAGTCTCCTGAATTTCTCAAACAGGCCGACGGTCTGGTTGAGTTTTATCGACAATATCCAGAAATAGCAGCAAAAGACCTTTTAAATGTAAAGCTGTCAGATGTTCAGAAGGTTATTCTCCGCGCCATGTGGTTCAAGAAATACGTCATGGCCATTATGAGTCGCGGATCTGGTAAAACTTTTTTGAATGCGGTAGTTGCCACATTGAAGGCTATGCTTTATCCTGGGTATAGGGTTGGTCTTTTGGCCCCCACCTTTCGTCAGGCCAAGTATATGTTTGATGAGTGTCATCGACTTTGGCAACTTTCTCCTATTTTACAGGCGGCTACAGAGAAAAAACCAACGGCCGCATCAGATAACTGTTATATTCGCTTTAATACTTCTGGCGGTAGACCCGGTTCTATTATTCAAGCAATCCCTTTAGGAGACGGTAGTAAGATCAGAGGTTCCCGTTTCTTTACTATTATCTGCGACGAGTTTCCCCACATACCTTCTGATATTTTCAATAGGGTTATTCGTCCTATGGCAGCTACGGTCGCCGATCCGATGGAGAACGTGGAAAGAATTCAGCGCCAAGAAGAGCTGGTAAAGGCGGGTGTTCTAAAGGAAGAAGAAATAAGCGATGAGAGTGCCAACCAGATCCTTATAACCTCATCCGGATATTTTACCTTCAATCACATTTACCCCTTGTACTGTATCTACAGAGACCACATGCTGCAGGGGCGAGACGATTACGCTGCCTTTAGAGTTCCATACACCCTACTCCCTAAAGGTTTTTTAGACACCAAGAACGTAGAGGGTTCTAGACAGGAAATGTCGAGTTTAGAATTCAGAATGGAGTACGGAGCAGAATTCATTCCAGATACAGAGGGCTTCTATAAAGCCTCCTTATTGGAGAGTTGTAAAAGTAGTACGTTCTCAGTTCAGCTTGCGGGAGACCCTGATAAATCTTATATATTAGGTATTGACCCTGCCCGAACCGAGGATGCTTTTGCCATCTGTGTGATTGAACTTGGTAAGCCTTGCCGCATAGTAAACGCGCTAGAGTTCTACAGACAAACCTTTCCGGACATGGCGCGCAAGATAGAAACACTGTGTATGAACTATAATGTTCAGACAATCTATATGGACTCCCAGGGCGGTGGTCTTTCTATAAAAGATATTTTGGCTGAGAATAATAACAAGCTTCCTAATGGTCCTATTTTAGATTGCGAAGATGCACTTCATTTACAGAAGAAGGGTAGACACATCCTTAAGCTTTGTAATTTCACACCCGAATGGATTGCGGATTCTAATTTTGGAGCACTCAGGCTATTAGAAAACAAAGAACTTCTTTTTCCAGAGGTACCCTTTGAAGAGGCAAATGAGCGTTTAGCCCTTGCTTGGGAAACAGTTAATGCCATGAAAAGCCAGATGCAACTCATTATAGTAAGTGAGACGCCTACGGGTAAGGTTCATTTTGACGTTCCGAAGGGCGGCGGCCATGGAAAGCAAAAGAAGGACTTATATACCGCCTTTCTAATAGCCTGTCGTGGTGCCTATGACACCCTGTGGGCCGAAGAGGTACCAGTAAACGTTCTTCATCACAGCGGCCTTCTTATTCCTAGAGAAGATCGAGGTGTGGGATACACGTTTTCCAATCAGGGCCCTACAGACGAAATGCTTCCGGGTTCTTTACAAGAAAAGATGATGCTCATACAGAATCCGGAACAGTATAAAGTTGACTTGCTAAGAAGTATGGCCGGCAGGAGACAGGTTCTAACTAGTCCGTCCGCGGTTCTGAAACCTAGGATTAAAGGGAAATAAGGGGAATTAGATGACCGAAGATGTTAAAGACACCCTTAATAAAAACTTAAAGAACGCTAAAGTTCTCTCTCATAAAGAAGTTTCTCCCGGCACACATGAGTTAGAACTTGAGGTCGGTCCCAAAGGCGTACCCGCTAAAGATTTTATGGAAAGTATGCCGAAACAGGAGTTGGCTTATCTCACAGGTCGCGATGGAGAGTCTTCCCCACTTAAATATCATGAGGGTGGAAGAATAATTTATCGCGACTTTCTACGTAGAGTAGACTTAGACCTTGCGGAGCCCAGTGTACTTAGAGAGAGGCACGACCGTCTATATCAGCGAGCTCTTGACTACTATAAGACTAAAGGTGCGTATGGTACTATTATTGATACGTTGACCAATTTTGCATCTAAAGGTTTTAAGAACGACGTAGACGACGCCGACATTAAACTCTTCTTTGATACGTGGACGGATGACATTGGGTTTCATAGAACCGTAGAGAATATTTTCTTTGACTTTTTTAGAGTGGGTATGGTTCGTACTCTTAAGATTGTGGGCAAGTTTGACCCTAAGTTAAGACCATCTAGTCTCGCAGCCCCCGGCTCCTATAAGGCAAAGAGTGGCAACGTTCGCCATATCTTGCAAAGACAAGAGTTCGCGGCGGCTAAAAAAACCTGGTCTAAAACTCATATTCCTCTTCAGTACACTGTTCTCAACCCGACCCTTATAATTCTAAAAGGGCCGCTTATGTTCGATAAGACGGAGGTCTATCTTCGTCCAGAAGCGTTCTCGGAAATAAAAGCTCTTTTAAGGCCGGATGCTGAAGTCTCTCCGGAACAGCGGCGGCTACTAAAAGAGCTTCCTGGGCACATGCTTGATGATATCAAGAAAAATCGTCCCGTTAGACTGCCCCCTGAACTTGTAGGAAAGTGCGACTATCGAAAGCAAGATTACGAGCGTTACCCCATGCCTCGGGTAGTTCGTGCGTTCGACGCCATGGATTATAAGGAAGAGTTACAGAAGGCCGACTACTCTACGTTAGACGGCATCACTAACTACATTCTTAAGATCACTATTGGTAATGACGAGCACCCCGTAACTAGTCAGGCAGAGTTAGAGGCAATCGCGCGTCTATTCGACGCCACTAGTAAAAGCTTTGATATTATTTGGAATCACACCCTAAAGGTTGAAAAGATTACTTTTCCAGAGATCAGTCAAATTTTAGGGCAAGACAAGTTTAAGCAGGTTAATGAAGACCTTAGTATGTCCTTCGGTATTCAGCGCGCGTTATTAGACGGAGAGGGTGGGGGAAATGCCAAGGCTACTGAAATAGGAAGCAAGGCCTTCATCGAAGAAATAAATTATGCGCGCCGCTGTGTATTGGAATGGATTTATAATGAGTACGAAGAAGTAGCTCTAGGTATGGGATTTGATCGATATCCTACGGTTCGATTCGATGATATGGCCCTTAAGGATGAGATCATGCTTATGTCCATCGTTCAGGGAATGATGGATCGTCGGGTTATTTCCTATAGAACGGGTATTGAAAAGTTGGGCTTCGATTACGAAACCGAACTTGCTAATATGCAGGCCGAGAAGCCGCTGGTTGAGTCGGGAGATATTGGTATCATCGGTTCTCCGTACAATCCTAAAGCAATGCCTGCAGCACAAGAGCCTAAGAAGTTGCCTACTACACCAGACGGACAGTACGTTGTTGTTACTAAAGACGACCTTACTGACTTCTTAAAGAATAAGTCGATACCAACCAATACTAATGTTCAACCAGTTCAGCGAACACCCGTTGGGACGCCCAGTGAAGGGCGCCCACGAAAGGGCGGCGGTAAGTCCAGAAAGAAGTCGACTAAACCCGTTTTGCCCGAGCCTCGTAAGCCTAAAACAGGCATCTAGAACTACCAACAGGGAGGATAGATCATAATGGTTAATAAAACTGATAAGAAGGGTGGGTCCGAAGACCTATCGGAGAAGACAAAGGCTGCGACGCTTGCTTCTGATTTTAAATCTTTCAATAAAGCGCTTAAGGACTTTGCCATAACCGTCGGCGAGCCTTGTCCCGAGGGGCATCGAAAAGATCCACGCAGCGGAGCGTGTCTTCCGATAGGTGGTCAGGACCACACGGCGTTTACCAGAAGTGTTAATAATGATTACGGCCCAGAGTGGAGAGGAGAGGTTACGAAACCAAACCTAACTTTTGATAGTCAGAATAAAGCGGCCACTAAAGAAGTGGCTCTAGACGCGGACCTCATGGATGATCGCGATAGTTGTACGGAAGGAAATACTTTCTCTTTCTTAAAGCGTATTTGTGTAAGTATGGAAGAGGCAGAAGCAGAAGACAACGACCAATATGAGTATAGCGAAGAAGCGGATACCTTAACCCCCTCGGAAGAGCCGCGAATGAAACAGCCGGAAGGACGTAGAGATACGCCCAACCACGAGTGTCCTCCGGACCATGTGTTTGACTATAAGCGAAGAAAGTGTATCCCGCTCAACAAAGACACAGTGCTTAAGGATGGAAATACTACCCCTGATACCATGGGCGACGCGGTCATGTGTGGTAAGGAAGAGCGTATCGCAGCAATAGCACATATGAACGGAGTTGCCAAGACCGGAAGAGATCCTCTTGACGGGCATGTTCACTTCGTGACTGTAGATGGAGAGGGTAATGGTACGACAGCCGTTGCCGATGGTTATTGTGGTGGGAAGTCTTACCCGCACAGCCACCCTGTAAAAGGTTATGAAGTGCAGGAGTGGGAAAGTGAGGACGGTGATTGTATCTCTCGTCATTTCGGAATGATTAATCCTCAGGATATGGAAGATGACGATGACGATGAGGAGACGGAACTATCTATAGCCAACCCTCAAGAAAATGTATTAAATGACTCTGGCGTGCCCGATCCCATGGGAGACGGTTGCCATGGAAATCCTCAAGGGGATATGGGTCCCGGAACGTACGATGAGTATGACCGCTTTACGGTAATGACCCAGCCCGATAACTATATAGACTCATACCCTGTTTTTGGCGGCGTCGTGCAGGCCAAACAACAGGAATATACGGAGCGAGCCGGTCTAAAGGCGAATGACTTCGGAGTACCCGGGAAGAGAAAGTTTCCGCTTCACGACGCCAACCATGTAATGAACGCTATGGCCAGATTTACGCAGGCCGATGACCTCTCTCCCGAAGAGACTAGTATTCTGAAGAAAAAGATTATTTCTCGGGCCAAGGCTTGTGATATAAAGGTCTCTAAGTTTGCCCAGGCGGAACTTCCATCTGAATACGCAGAAGTAGCGGTTGAGATGTTTCAGATTCTAGCCAATTTAGAACAGGCGGCTAAGATAAAGACTAGCCAAAGAAACGCCCTGCCTAATAGCGCGTTTGGTGTTCCAGGAAAGAGAAAGTTCCCACTGGACACGTGTGGTAGAGTTCGTAATGCCATGGCCAGATTTAATCAGGCTAAAGGCCTAAGTTCAACAGAAAAAGCAACGCTTAGGAGAAAGATTTTAGCGCGTGCGCACGCATGCGGCATCGAAGTAAAAAAGTTTGGTAAAGCCTCTACGGATATGGAATTCGCAGAGGTACTTAAGGAGCTCATAGCAATGGAAGCACCAAAGATCAGTGAAAGAAATATCGTAGAGGATTACGCTGCTGAGACTAAGAAGAAGGGCCCGTGCCCTCCAGGAATGGAGTGGGATCCCAAGGCTAAGAAGTGCGGCAAGATGATGGGCTTCTTTAAGCACGTTACTCAGGCTGATGCTCTTAAGACCTCTGAAGAGCCCCGCATGTTACAGCCGGAAGGAAGGAGAGACACTGTTAATCACGCGTGCCCTCCCAACCACCTATTTGATTATAAGCGCAGAAAGTGCATTCCGCTCAACAAAGACACAGTACTAAAGGGTACCGATACCGCGCCTGATACTATGGGTGACGCGGTGATGAAGGGTTCCACTGAAGAAGGACAGCAAAGAGTTCTTACTCCTAGCCCAAAGGGTAAACCAGACAAGATTTCTCAGGACTGCCCAAAGGGAACTATCTGGCAACAGTGGACGCAGAAGTGCATCCCTCTAGACCCACGGAAGAAAATAGCCAGTGAGGAGGCTGATTTCGACGCCAAGAATAGAGAAGGTTTAGTAGACGCACCTGCGGGTAAGGTTAAGACCCCGTACGATTGTCCGGCAGGAACGATGTGGGATGGTAAACTTAAAGTTTGCAAGCCCCTAGATCCCGCGGATAAGATTCGCGACGGCGGAAAGGACCTAGACCCTAAGGATTTTGCTGGCTTCTCTGTAAACAAAGTAATCTCTGAGTTGGATAAGGTTATCACTTCGGAAAATATGAAGGCTTCCGGAAGTACGGTAGTTGCTAAGGATCTTCCTAATGCAGCTTTCCCACCTTCCTTAGTGAGTTCAACTAAGAGAAGCCTAATGCATCACACGGCCGAAGCTACAGATCCCTATGATACTACGTCGGTAGACATCGTGCGTTTGCGCAATGCCTTAGCGCGTATTTCTACGGTAGAAGAATTTTCTTCTAAGGCCGTAGAAGATGCGCTTGAGCATTTGCTCTTCCATGCACGAGAGGTGCTTAACGTAAAAAAATAGGTAACCCTCTACGAGGCGCGGAAGGTGACGGGGTTGTTGACCCTAAGGAGTTTCACCCCAATTGTCGACCGGAAGAGGAGTTTGACCCTAAATCCGGAGCGTGCGTCCCTCGTAAGGGTACCCCTATAGGGACTTTTCAATGTTTGCCCGGATTTGTTCCCGCCCCAAATAAAGAGTGGCTTTGTGTGCCGGAGAGTCCGATGAGTCAGGCGCATATAAAAGGAGAGGCAGTCATGATAGATTCTACTAACAAAGATAAGGCTTTTTTTCTTCCGGATGAAGATAGAGATGCTCTCGCCGTTGAGCTTTCCGGGCTGATGGGTGATCTTTTTGTTTTTACTACTAAGATGTATAACTTCCATTGGAACGTTACTGGAAATACTTTCCAGATGCTGCATGCCATGTTTCAGGCAAACTACGAGGGCTCCCGAGACTTACTTGACGACGTAGCAGAGCGTGTTCGTGCTCTTGGTTATTCTACGCCAACTACTAGTTCTCAGCTTGTTTCTTTGGCTTCTCTTAAAGAGCAGCCCGGACTATTAGACTGGAGAGCCATGGTGCAGGAAACCGTTGCCGACCACGAAGCCTCTGCAAAGAGAATGAACAGCCTTACTATTTTGGCAGACAAACTAGGCGATCAGGCTACGGTTGATCTTTTAGGGGCCGCGGCGCTTCATGAAGATAAAAGAGCATGGTTGTTTAGAAGTATTCTTCTTTCTGGGCCGCAAGCGGCAGTAAGTGCTTAGTATGACTATTGGGAGATACTACAAACTATGTGGTCTGTTATACAGGAGATACTACAACACTACGATTTGATTGGGCTCTTGGTTTTTATAGAGGCGGCTATTATTTTTTGGCTTTATAAAAAGGGTGATACTAAAGAGAATGAGTGTACTAAATGTAGAATAGAGTTTCAAGAGACTCTGACTAAGCTTGGTGAAAAGAGATTAGAAGACGCAAATAAGAGATTAGAAGATAGTATAGAAGATCGAGAGCGGTACGAAGATTTAGCTAAAGAGTTAACCTCTAATATAAGTATTCTTATAGCCTCTCTTATTAAGAAAGATAATGAGCTTCTTATGAGTACACTACGTAAGAAAGAAAATAAAGATTCTTAGGAGGATCTACTTATGCCTGTACTTTCTAAAAAATCCGCTACTGCATCAAGGGTAGAGGAGGGAATTAGATTTAATGAGATAGAGGATGAAGTTAGAGCTATCGAGGGCAAAGTAGAGGAAGAGAGAGATAAGGTGCGTCAGCGCCGTCAGACTTCTAAAGCAAAGTTAGAAGAACTTAAACAAGTTCTTTTCGAACAAACGCAAAAGGAGGCTCCAGAAAATGGCCGATAACAATAGGATTTTTGTAGAGGCACCCATAATTGTTGTAGAGCGTGTCTCTAGTGGGGCCCAAGAGAAAGCCTCCATTCTTGCCTTTCCTGATGAGAAGCAACAGGACCTTCAGTATATTCGTTCTATTTTGGTTTCGGCGGGGACTAATAAAAATGGGGCACACTTCCTACCCTCCGAGATGCTTAAGGCTCACAATACGGTAGTGAATAAGGCCATAGACATAGAGCATGAAGAGTCTAAAGTTATCGGGCACATTTACGAATGCGCCTTTCTGCATAAGAACGGGGACTCCTTTGATCCGATGGCCATTATAAAAGAATACGAGGCTGCCGGAAGAAACCTTGATGAAAATTTAGATACGGATATCGCAGTCGCTGGAGTTATTCATAAGATGCGGTTCCCCGAGATAGCTGATGAAATTTCTGCTGGGGAATGGAAAGTTAGTATGGAATGCTACTTTCGTGACTTTGATATCAGAATTGGTAATTCTATAATTAGTAGAAATGAAGCAATGGCCCTAGGGTATGATCCCGACCTGCTTGTACGAGGTTTTGTAAAGTTGAAAGCCGGTAGTAAGGAACTGGGCATGCATCACGTCGCCAGAGTATTAAGAGACATCACTTTCAGTGGCATGGGTATAGTTAAAAACCCAGCCAACCCCCACTCTATAATTTTGGAAACAGCCGCGCATAAAGAGGCGATGGAAAAGAATACCATCGAGGTTGATTTAGAAAGGATAGATAACTTGCGTGGGCATAAACTAGAAATTTCTAGCAAAGGAGAAACCCAGGTTGTGGAAAACGAAGAAAAATCGGATAATTTAGTAAAGGCCACTCCCTTCTCTGGAGATGCTTGCGCCGATGCCCTCTATATAGAGGTAGATAAAGAAACCGGCGGTATCAAGAGAATTCTCTCCTCTAACAAAGAAGAAGGTGCTATTCGCTTCTCTGGTCCAGGCGTAAAGGGTCCCGGAACAATGAGTAGCTGGCCCGACGATATATGTAAGAGTTTCAAGAAACGGCATACTAAGTTCAATGCCCTCGATCAGTCCGAGGCTCAGGTTCTTCACGAGCACTGGTGCGCCCTTTTTGAAGAGGGCTGCCCTGTTATTGGCGCGTCTGCTAAGGCGCCGGAGTGTTTGAGAAATACCAAGAATCAGGTGACTCGCGACCCTGTGGATACAACAATTACGAAGACGGTTAGAGAGCATCTTGAGGGTCCAGGTAATACTAACGTTACTACTTTACAGGTTCCGTTACTTACACACACTGCTAAAGTACAAGAGCGTAAAGATGAGATTACCCGACTTAAGAGTTCGGCTGTAGATCTTCGAAGTTCTTTAAGAGACTACGTAGCCGTTGAAAAAAAAACTTCAAAATAGTTAGTTGGCCGACCGAGTCCGTTTCCGTACTTATTTCGGAAGGTGGAAAAGAACGGCTGGTAAAAAGATTTAAGAGTAAGATAGAAGCCTTTGCGGTGGCAAAAGAACTACAGCCCACCGCAGAGCGAGAAAAAGAAGAAGGTTTTATTCTTCTTGTGGGCCCTCTCCCTCAGATTATCGAAGGAGTAGGCGATCGGGACAGGGCAATGAAGACTGCAGTAAAAATCCTCGAGGAAAATGACACTGTGGTTTTTGTTTCTAAGGTGCTATCCCGGATAGGTAATGCACGTGTACTAAAAAATCAATTGATTTTTGCCAGAAAGAATTAATCCAGAAGGAGGAAAATAACTATTATGGCTAAGCCAGATCTAGAGAAAATGTTTGTAACGCCCAGTGGACAGGCTATGCGAGATGACGGCATGGGTTCCCTCATGTTGGCTTTTAAGAATTTACCGCGTTATAGCAATTCCACAACGGCCGCGGCTGGCGGAGTTCCGGTTGGTGGTTTATATGTAATAACCACCACTAGCGGGCTAGCAATGCGCCTGGTCTAAATTTTTTCAGGTAGTAACGGGAACTCCGTTATTACCACAACTTTTAGAAGGAGGAAAAAGTAACTGTGGCGAAACCAGACCTAGAGAGAGTGTATGTCACTGCCAGTGGGCAGGCTATGCGAGACGATGGTATGGGTTCTCTTTCACTAGCTTTTTCTAATTTACCGCTCTGCGCCGACGATACGGCCGCGGCAATTCTAGGTATACCTGTTGGTGGTATTTATGTACTAACGAGTACCGCCGCCATAACACGGCGTATAATTTAAAATGGCTAAATCAGACATAGAGAGAATGTATGTCACAACCAGTGGGCAAGTTATGCACGAATATGGCATTGGCCCATTCGTAATGGCTTTTGCTAACTTGCCGGTCTGTGCTAACGACGCGGCTGCGGAAGCGGTCGGAGTGGCTATCGGTGGTCTTTATATATTAGAGAGCACTGCTGCCCTAACAAGGCGCCCGGGTGGCGGTCTTGTTCCGCCAATATAAATAAAAATATAGGGCGCATAGAGTGTTTGCAGGTAATAACGGGAGTAACCTTTATTACCACAATCGGTCTGAAGACCGAATATAATTACGGATTGGTTACGTTATAAACCAGGACGGGATAAGGTGTAAATGAAAGGCAGTGTGACACAAAGAGCACACACGCTTATAGGCCTATCGGGGGATATGCTTGTAAGTAATCAATCCTATTAAGGAGGACAATGATGAACCAAGTTCTAACCTTCAATAAAGACGAGTTCGATGCAGCAGTTAGAGCTAAGGTTGAGGAGGCGCTTTCTGATAAGGAAGCGAACGAAGCTCAGCGAGTTGCCACAGAAGCACTAGCTGAGGCTAAGGCCACCTTCGAACAGCTAAAAGCGTCGTTAGAGGCAAAAGACGCCAAGCTAGCTGAATACGAAGAGATGTTTGCTGGCCTTGAAACCTCCCCGTCCGCAGCAGAAGTTGCGGCCAACGAAAAAATAGTAGCTCTCGAGCTAGAAGTTGAAAAACTTTATCGTCGTTCTGAAGTAGCGGAAGCTGCCCTAGAGACGATCGCTCGTGAAGAGACTGCCGCCACGCGCATGTCTGAACTTGAAGAGGTAGGGATAGCCCTTGACGACGAAGCCGCAGAAACCCAGTATTCTAAGGTTCGTGGTATGTCGGACGAGGAATTTGCTTCTTACATAAGCGAACTCTCTGCTCTCAAGTCTAAGTATGCCACCACTTCCGCAGAAGAGGAAACCGAAGAGGTAGAAACAGCGGAACTTTCCGCCGAGGAAATCTCTTTAATTGCTCAGAGTCTTGGTTGTAAGCCAGAAGAATCTGACTGCATCGCTCTTGTTCAGGAGGTCGCTGTCAAAATGGCAGAGATTTCTAAGTCCAAGTCGAAGAAGGGTAAGTTTCCTTTCTTCTTCATGAAGAAAGACGAAAAGAAGGGCGGTAAAGAAGCTGATTGCGAGAAGTCTTCTGAAGAGACGAAAGAAGTCGCTTCTGAAAGAAAACTTTCTCTAGGCGAGGCCATTTCTAAGGCCACCGATCAGGAAATTAGGGTCAGTAAGGGCCTTAAAGAGCAGCTTTCTCAAGCATGGGAAGAGCGTATAGAATCTAAACGAAGTGAAAAAAAGTAAATCCGATAAGGAGGTAATCTACTATGGTGTTTATACCCCGAGCCCCCGTAGTTCAGAATCAGTTTCTTACTCATGATTCGACTAAGGGCTCTACCGCTACTGCCGGTGCTGTTGTTTCTCTTTCCGGCGATGAGCTTGTTCAAGTAGTTAGTGGTACCAACACATTACCTTATGGGTTCCTTATGCAGAACGTTAAGGCAGAATCCTCTGCTCACCCGACCGGTTTCCGGCTTCCGGGCGACTTAGGCTCTTCCGATGCGTTCACTGGTGACCCTGTAGGTGTTGCACATCTTGGTATCTACGACACTACAAATTACAATACTTCAACTACGTTTGCCGCTGGCGATAAGCTTGGCGTTATGGCTACTGGAAAGCTAACTGTTCTTGGTGTAAATAGTCTTGACTATGATTCCAAGAACGGTGTAGACTCTGCAGAAGCTAACGTTGTTGCTATTGCACAGAATACCCTAGACGCGACTGCCGTTGCCGCTGGGGCGAAGCTTAGAATTAAGCTTCTCATATAGCCTAGCAAAGGCCAATCTAAAAGGAGGATCTATTAATATGGATAGAACGAAGCTTGCGGAACTGTTCAGGGCAACAGCCGCAATCGATACTCCTGAAGGTATGGAAGCATACAAAGCCTTTGCACAGGCTTTGACTATTCCTATCCTACAGGAAATCCGCGATGCGTCTATTATGCGTCAGTTGTTCTCTGTTGAACGACTAGCGCCGGGTGCACAGGCGGTTTACCCCGTAGCCGATGACTTCGAAGTGCCGGTTTTCGTACTTCCTGGTCTTGGTTACATTGCTCAGAATTTCGTCGAAGGCGTTGGCGAAGAAGTATATGTTCCTACCTTCTCTATCAGCGTTTCCGCCGATTGGAAAGTGACTTACGCAAGAGATTCTCGTATCGACATCCCGGAGCGTGCTGCTAGAAATGCGGCTCGTGCCATTGCCGAATACGAGGAAGAGTCTGGATGGAGAGTTATTGTTCCTGGTGCTACCACGAACTTCTCTGGCCAGGGTCTGCTCGGCGCGCGAAATGCCCCTGTATATCAGGTTGCTGCTGGTTCTACTGGCGAGAAATTCCTTTCTAAGGAACTTCTAAACCTTATGCTCGTTGGCTTTAAGCATCTTCGCCGATCCTTGACCGATCTTTATATCTCTCCGGAAGACGCTGCCGATATTCGTGAATGGACTGAGACTCAGATCGACCCAATTACTCGTCGCGAGATTTTCCAAGCGGCAGGTCTTGGTAAGGTTTGGGGTATTAACATTCATGAGGTTTATCAGCTAGGCGCCACTGGTAGATTCAACATCAACCAGTCCGGTGCTGCTTACGGTGTGTTCCAGGTTAGCGGTGGATCATTTAATAACTACACCCCAACTCACGTTAACAACGTTAACGCGAACGGTGCGGTTACACAGGCCGGCGAAACCCAGATTTACGGTTTCGACCTATCTGTTAATGACTCTCTCGTTATGCCAGTCCGTAAGGAATTCGAAGCACACGATGACCCGACTCTTCTCCGACAGCAGAAGCAAGGCTTCTTCGGTTGGGAGGAAGTTGGTTTCGCGTTGCTCGACTCTCGTATGGTTGGTATGGGCGTCATTGACCGATTCTAAGAACATTCTGTTTTCGATATAATGTATTAAATCCTTTGGGAGGAGGACCAAGTGTTCTCCTCCCTTAGGAGCAAGAAGGGGGTAAAAAATGGGCCACTCAAACACAGGCACGTTATACGACAATAGAGACAATTACTTACATATTACGGCGGCTGGAACTACGACTATCCGAACAAAGGAAACTTTGTTTAGAAGGGTAGTGGTTAATTCTGGTGCTGCCGGAGCGGGTATAAAGATTCATAATGGTGGTCCGGGTGGGGCGATCGTAGCCAATATACTCGCAACCGCAGCCGTAGAAGCAAACTATGGGGTAGTTCTTTCTGGCGGGCTAACAGTAGTTACTGTTGGTAATCCAGATGTTACTGTAATTTACAAGTAAATAACGCTAAGGCTTGGCTCAATCCTAGGCAAAGAAGTTAGTCTCCCCGCTAACTGCCAAGCCTTAGCACCAGAGAGAGGCGAGAATGTTATCTTTTCTAATGGCGATAGTTCTTGTAGAAGCGTTAACAGAGTTAGTAATAAAGTCGGTGCTCTTTAAACCGCTCCGAACTTTTCTAGGCAGCAAGTCTGTCTGGTTAAAAGAATTATTTTCTTGCGGATATTGTTTTTCAGTATGGGGGGCCGCAGCGGTTGTACTTGTGTTGGGACTGCCTTATACTTTAACCGGTAACTGGTTCATAGACTTTGGAGTTACCTTTTTAGTAGTGCATAGGTTGTCTAATTACTTACATAACTTTGTCGATTGTTGGTTAGATAAATACTATAATGTTTCACGCGTTAGCAGTGCGAAACTAGATGAGTAAGACTTTACAGTTAAGGGGTAAGAAGTTTGGGCGTCTGGCAATAGTAGATGTTTTTCCTCCTAATAAATCAGAACGCACTAAATGCTTATGTATGTGCACTTGTGGTAAAAGTAAGATAGTGATTGCCAACAACCTTATTAGAGGGCTTACTAAAAGCTGCGGTTGTTTACATAGAGAAAAGTTTAGAGACTTACGTCTAATTAAGATAGACAGGTGTCGTAAGTTTGGTAGACTGCGTGTAATTAGTGCCCCTATAAAAATAGGAAGTAGAACTTTTTACGATTGTCTGTGTGATTGCGGTAATATTAAACGTATAGTTTCTTATAGTTTAAGAAAGGGATTAACGCAAAGTTGTGGATGTTTACGACAGGATAAAATGACCACTCACGGCCTTTCTCAGACCGCCGATTACAAGAGAGCGAAATGTGCGGAGCGCAGAACGTGGTTGGAGGTTGGTGAAAATTATACAGTTCAAGATATACTAGATTTGAAACAAGATCAGAATAATTTGTGTTTTTATTGTAAATTAGGATTAGATAAAGGTTACCACGTTGATCATAAGACGCCCCTGTGTAGGGGCGGCAACAATACAAAAAGTAATATTTGTATAAGTTGTAAGCACTGTAACCTTAGAAAGAATCGTAAAACTGTAGAAGAATTCTTTGCAGTTTTAAATTAGGAAAAGTAAAGGGGGCAAAGGATTATGAAAGGTTTTATAAAGAACGAGGGAGAGGAAGTTGCGTTTAAACTTCAGAAACATATAATTCAAGGCGGAGTAGTAGATTTAGACTACGCGTACAAACTGGTTGGAGCTGTTTCGGGGCATAAGCAAGACGTTAGTTTTGTAAAGTGGCTGCGAGATACTTATTTTCCAGAATCCTTCTGGGGTTTTTATAAGGAGGACGGTACCGCAATACCCTTGGGTAAGAGAAAAGAGGCCGCAGTAGTTACTGCCGGTAAAGGCGCAGGTACTATTTTTAAGCGTACTAACTATGACGCAAAGGGAGAAGTAATAACCGCCGACCTCATAATAAGTAAGCCTATCGCTCAGGCCAAAGTTCTAATTGAGAAGTGTAAGGAGCGGGCTGTGCTTAGAAAAGCCCTAACTCTGAGTAGGCACTTCTCTGGGAAAGAAGAATATATGCGTGCTATACTTAAGAGAATCGATCAGGTGTACTAAGGAGGGTCTACTAATAGATGTCTGTCCTACAGCCTAAGATACCATCTCTTATAAACGGCACTATAACAGTTTCTATAGATGATATAGTAGCAGTACAATCTGTTTTTGATCAGCTTCTGCTGTGGCGCTCCGTTTCGCACTCTAGTGGTCCCTTTTCTAATATTGCTACTGTAGCACTAGACGGGGCTGGTTCTTATACTTTCCAGGATCTTACTTCTTCTCCCATATACTATTATAAAGCGCAGTTCTATAATTCTGGTTCGATGATTAGCAGTACATTCTCTGAGTTAGCGCAGGATACGGCCACGTATACAGAGTACTCTTTACCTGTAAGCAGTGCGACTTACCCGCCTGAGATAGCGTTGTCTGGGTCAGACAGAGAAATTGTAGAAGCTATTCGTATCACCGTAGGGGATTTAGGTTTCATAGAGAATGATTATTATGATTCTCGTAATAAGACCAAGGCATATGCTTGTGCTGATCAAATCTCTGCAGATCAGAAAACATGGGAGCTTATAAATTTTAAAGGTTGGCCACAAAGAGTCACCCTCAACGGTGTGGATAAGACCAGTCTTATGGACCCACTTGTTTTAGGTTATCGTTACTTAACTTTTTCTGGGGCGGCTGCAGTTGTAACGGGGACTCTTAACATTTATTATAACCATTTCCGTTTCTCTGATAGAGAAGTTTTACTGGTTTATGATCGAGCTAATAACCTACTAGTTTCATGTGGATTACCTAAACAAAGTATAACGCGAGAAATGTTAATAATGCAGGCTGCTATTCTACTTCTAGAAGGTGAAATTAGAGAAGATATTCAGAGTGCCGTTAAAGTTAGGGACGGTGACACAGAATACGATAATACAGGTATTATTAAAGCTAGAACAGAAGACATGAACGACCTTAAGCGTAAGATGAAGGAACTACTGGACTGTGCACGTGCCTATTTGTCCCTTTCTCTACCAGGCGTGAGATTAGAATAACATGCCCAGGAAACTTGTAACAAAGAAAATACAGCGGGACTATAAACAAATTATACAACAGGTCATAAAGGATATGTCTCAGCCACTGGTGGTTGTACAAGAAGATCCTATATTTGTTGTTTGTCCCAACTGTGTATTTGATTCTATCAATAAGAAATCTTCCAATGTTTTTGATGCCTCCTTTACTTCTCCGGTTACTATTTTTCAAGGTACCGACCAGGAAAGAACCCTTACACCTACCACCTTTTCTCTGGGACGGTGCCCCGTGTGTATTGGCGAGGGACAATTATTTACAGCTACAGAACTGTGCATCCCTGCGCTTGTTAACTATCGTGTTTTGTCCAGCGATAAAGAGAAGGGTTATTTGGATTATCCGGCAGGTAAAGAAGGTGAAAGTGCTATTCAAATAAAAACACTTTATTGTTTTTATGAGATTCTTAGAGCCAATTCTGTTTTTGTAGTGTACGGTAACGTTAAGACTGAAAAAATAATGCCGCCCTTAGTTAGAGGATTAGGAAGTGACCAGGCCGTTTGTGAAATGTGGTTGCAGACCACCGAGGTAGGTGAATCGGCAACTGGGGATATTAATACTCACGAGGGTCGGAATATCGATCCAAGAAGAAGAATTAAAGGCCCGTCCGATCTTCAGATTCTCAGAGGCCTGGTAAAGGGCAAGTAGTATGGGTGTAAAAGTAAAGATTAAATTAGATGGCGCGGGGCTGAAAAAAGTAATTGAAAAAAAACAGGCGTTGATACGGGCTAACATTAAACAGGCTTTTTTGACTAATGCTATACCCCACCTCATAGATCTGATAATGGTAGGTTTTGATAGACTGGGAGAACGTGCGGAGTTATTACCTGACGATCCCACTAACCCCTCTAATTGGAGAGAAGACTTTCTTCTTAGACTTCAAGATGACGTGTATGATAATATAGAGATTTTATCCGAAGGAAACAAACTTTATATTCGGGTTAGGATGGGGGATAAAAAGTTTTTGGGATACGACCAGGGTATCGAGGAAAGAAATTCTTCTCAGCCCTTACTCTGGTTGGTTTACTATCTAGAAGGGCTAGCAGGGGAATGGGGATTCGTCACTACCGAGATGTCTGGTAAAGAGTATGGTAGGTTTGGGCAGGGGTTCATGATAAGTCGCGAAGCCTATGAGAAAGAGAAGTGGCAAGCGCGTACCGGTATATCTTTTAATCAGATACGGCATCCTTTTTCTGAATACTCTCCAGTAGATATCTTTAGAGAGGCTTTAGCTGAATTCAATCTTAGACCGTTCATTAAGCAAGCCATAGATGCTGCAGTTCGCGGAACGGAGCTATAATGACAACAATGTCCTTGGCCAGATTAGAAGACATGAGTTTACAACACTGGCTCAAGGGTGCTCTTCTCCCTTTGCAGTGGGTAGAAAAGGTTACTAACGTTCCTTTAGTATACAACTCTGAGAAGGCGAGATTTGAGGCTCAAATTGTCTGGTTACCCAACTTCTTATCCGAAGGGCGTGGGTGGGTTTATTTCGATCCGGTAGGGTCTAATAGCTGCGTAGCTACTTCAGTTCCAAATACGGAACAAACAACTAGAATTACTGTATATAATGAAACGGGTTCTGTTATCGGTGCCTCTAACTACATTGTTAACTATTTAGAGGGGGCTATCGTTACTTCCGGAACAAACCCAACTACTACAATCTCAGGCGTTCCGACTACTATAGATTTTACGCAACACTACGTATCCGTGTTGGACGCTTGGCCAGGAACACAACCCCCCACACTTCCAATTGTGGCTATAGAAACAGGAATGCACAAAAAGCTTCCTTATCAGATTGGCCCCGGAAGAAAAGCAGTACGGAGTTGTACAGCACATATATTTGCCACATCTAGTGCAGAGCGGGACGATCTAACGGCGTTTATTTTTGATGCGCTTTATTTACGGCACATTCCTGTTATTGATTTTAGACAAGGTGAGCCCTTGAATTATGATGGGACTTACAACAAGAGTTTTACCGGAGACTTGCTTATTCTTAATAATAATGATGACTCTGTGTTATATTTCGATAACTTACGCGCTGAAGAAATTAACAAGCGTGCTAATTTTACAGACATAAATAGATGGCGATCTACAGTAACGTTCGATATGTTTACTTATAGAGATGGACTTGATTTTAATATTTTATAGTATTTAAGGGGGCGCAACAGCGCCCGGTATGGAATAGGAAATCCTCCAAAGGAAGAAAGCCTCGACTTTGGCGGTTTTGGTCACACATCCCCCAATACGTGACTGATTATCAAATATACAAGGAGGAAAACCTGATATGGCAAGAAGAAACCGTATAATTTACCCGAGCCAAAGTGTTTGGGCAAACGGTAACGTCCTTTACCGCGTTCAGACGTTTGGTTCTACAACCACGTTTAACACTACGGACGTATTCGAGCTTGGCCAGCTCAACCTCGTCGACGTTGTCGACGACTCTCCGACAGTCGCCGTGACGATTGAGACCAACGAATTTGGGTCTCTTTCTAACATGTACGCTCTTGCAAACCTAGAGTTTGACGATGTAGCAAATCATTCCGCTACCTCGGTTAGCGGGCATTTGACAGTAGTCAGCGGCACGGGTGGAGCGGCTGTGAATTTATCGTATTATCACGGTATCACCTTATCCGACTTCGGTATATCGGGTTGCGAAACGGGATCTAGCGTTGAGATTTGGGCTCCAGTACAGACCGAGTGCTCTCTTGGAACGGACAATGACATCATTGACCAGTCTATGTTCCTGCCTCGTGTCTTTATTAACTCCATAGCTTGGAGTTATAGTTCTGGTGCTAACGCCACTGAGAATTACGGTGGAGAAACAGATGCTAAGTTCTGGTTCGTAAACTCTGGCCGATACATTTCTAATGAAGAGTTTGTGTTTGGTGCCGTAGGTAGCGGAAGTAACAATATAGGTATCACAGGTGGAACAGGTTTAAACATCGATGTTGGTGCTACCTTTGTTAACTTAGGTCTTGACGAGGGGGCCGCTGTCCCAGAGCTTATTGCAACACGCTCTACCGGACAAATAGCCGCGCTTCGTTTCGACCCGGCTGGTAATCCAGCTGTTCGGTATTTCAACGCCTCTCTAAAGAGTTCCGTTGATATTAAGGTACAGACAGGTACCGCCGCAACCGTAGGCGCCTTTGTTTATAACTCCATCACCAATAGGTTGCATTTTCCGACAGACCTGACCACTAACGTGGAGTTCGGGGTTACGGAGGGTATTGGAAACGGAGACATTCTGTTTGTTCTGTATGCAGCTAACGCTTATGCGCACGCTTATGCGGGTCTAAGCGCGCCTGCGCAGGCAACCAGAGGCGGCTCTGTCGCGGCTTCGAAAATGGCTACACGAAGAGACGCGGAGTATTTTGCTCCGATCACCGTTGATTCGGCAGCTAAGCCGGAAGAGTTAGGCGCTGTTCGACAAGGTCAGACTGAAATTTATCTGATCGATAAGAACAACCTAGCTCCGAACGCGTCGATTGATGCGCAGATAGCCTTGAGAGTTACTTCGGTAACTATCACCTCTGATTTGACGCGTACGCCTTTGTTCGAACTTTCGCATTTACGGCCTTACGATCGTGCACTTACGTTCCCGATTCCGTTTACTGTGAAGGTTGAAACGACTGCAAGCGACATGACAGAGTATGCAACATTTGCTTCTAAGAGAGCTGGTTTTCAGGCTGGCACAACCGGTGACGTTTCTATTTATGACTTACTGGCTGCCAAGAAGAGACTTGATCTTGTTGTGTTTATTTACCAGCAAACCGACCAGGTTGCTGGTGGTATTGGTACCAACCGACGTGTCGTTACGCGCGAAATGGTTGGGGACGAGTACTATCAGAGAGGTGTGCGTTACCTGTATTACGACAACACCGCCTCTGATCCGGATACGCTTACCAACTATGGTTCAGCTATTCCGGCCTCGCCTTCCAAGACGAATACACACAGAGAGCGACCTCTAAAGACTGTTATAGCCAAGAATCTTAGAATTACAGATGAGGCATATAGTCTAGCTATGGGTTCTAATGCTACCCAGTCTTATGGTTTCCGAGGCACTAACGAAATCTTCGCCGTTCTTGGTGAAGTTCCGGTAGCTGACTTGGTTGCTAATCCGGGTATTCAAGTTAACCCAACTGCACATAGAATTTTCTAATTAGTATTCCTACCGTCACTCCGTGGCGGTAGGAAACAAGTTCTTTTCTCCGGTGGTGTTTAGGAGCATCGGAGATTAAAAGAAGTAAAGGAAAGGAGAGGAAACATGGATGTAAAAGATCCGAATTCGGATAGAAATAGAGTACACGCGCAGAGAGATATGGAAAAGTTAAAAAGGGATATAGAGCGTACGGTCTTAGGTTCTTTAGATCATATTTTAGATATAGCAGAAGTTGCTATCGGGGATGCTCAGCGCTATAAACCTTTCAGAGCCAAAGTATTGAGGGCTGGAAACGATGCTATACGGGATGTTAAAAAGCAGTTGGATTTAAACTATAAGGTTGTTTATATTCCTAACAGGGAAGATATAGTTCAGCCGCAGGCCCCCGTAGTAATCGCTAAAAATAACTAATTAAGGAAAAGGATAACTATATGACTACAGCAGAAGATGTGAAGAAAGTTTTAGATGGAAGACGTGAGTTTACTTTCGAGATACCGGGGCAAGAGCCCATAGTGGCATACATTGCTTCTCCTACGGGTGAAGATCTTAGAAAAGCGGATTGGCAGTATGCAAAAATTTATAACCAGGCTATCGTAGATGGTTTTCTTACACAGTCGCAGATGGCAGGTTTTCTTAAGGATAAAGGTATAGTTGACGACGCTTATTCTTCCGAGGTGGAAGGTGTGCGGATGCAACTTGCAACTAAACTTTATACGTTAGAAAGTTCTCTTATGGACGGGAGTGAGCAGGATAAAGAGGCACTGGCCTTAGAAATTTCTCGCCTGCGAGATGACCTATTCAGACTTAATCAGAAGGTTAATGGGCCAATGGGAAATACCTGCGAGAACATAGCAGAAGATACACGCGTGGAGTTTTTAACTAGCCGTATCATTCAGAAGAAAGACCGAACCCCGCTTTGGAAGAGTTACGAGGATTATCAGAAGGATGACAATGTCGCGCTTGCGGTTAAGGCACGGTTCGAGGTTATGTTGTGGATGCAGGGTTTGGAAAGTAACTTCTTAGAGAATACCCCAGAGCAAGTAGCTCTTCGTCAAATAGCTCAGGCACGTTTAGACCGCATAGTTGCTGAGCAGAAAAAAGAAAATGAAGAAGTAGAGGCTCTAGAAGAAGCTAAGAAAACTAAGACTTCCTCGAAGGGTAAGAAGGTTGAGGCGGTTGGAGAGGTTGAAGAAGCGCTCCCCGTTGTTGCTCCTGTAGAGTCAGAGCCGGCGGATAAAAAGACAACTGTAGTTAAAGTTAAGAAAGCGGGTAGACCTAAGAAAGACCTTAGCGCTTAACACGTATGTCTACGTCTGAACTGTCTTACCAGGAAGTGGAAGAACTTCTAGACTCCATCACGCATAATAAGTATCTTCAACATAGTGTAGTTGCGGATAAAGATAGCTTTGTAATCTTTTCTTTTCCTGCCGCTCAGGAAGTTATAGAGGGACGTTACTTATATAAGAAAACGCTTGTCGAAGCAAAGAAAGAGGGCTTACCCTCCATACAAGATATAGATACAATGCTACTGGGTAAGGGTGTTATTCCAGACGAGGAAAGAGAGAAACTTGCTTTTGCCGAGGGTAAACTTGTAGCGCAGAGAAAACTTCTGGAAATTACTAAGATTCCGGGAAGACGCGCCCCAATAGAAGAAGTAATAAAGCGATATGAGAAGGACGTTTTTGAGATAAAATCGCAACGAGAGACCTATTATTATATGTCCTGCGAGCGTAAGGCGGATGAAGAAATACTACTTTACCTAACCTGGGCCGGAACTTATAGACCTGATGCCGCCGAACGTTATTGGAAAACCTATCATGCTTTTCAAGAAGATACTGACTTATTTCTAAGAAATGAAATTATTAAGTCCTTTTCTAAATTTAATCGAGGATTACCTGTAGCGACGCTGCGTTTTTTAGCTAGACACAACTTGTGGAGAATTAGATATGTTTCTGCTAGTAAGTTGGGAGGCCCTTTATTTTGTAGGGGATTAGATGACTTAACGCCAGACCAACTATCTTTATTGTACTGGAGTAATTTTTATCAATCTATTTATGAAATGATGCCCGATGATCAACCAGATGACAGTGTAATTAAGGATGATGAGGCTCTTGACTCCCACATGGAGTTATATTTCAAAAAGAGGGAAGAGGAAAGGAAAGATTCCAAGAGTTCTAAACGAGGGGTTGGTTCTCAATCCAAACTAGATGCTTGGGACAGAGGTGATGAGTTAATTATAACTCCCGCACATCCAGCGTACCATGACTTGCAGTATTCAGAGGAACGTCTGAAAGACACAGTCACAGAGAGCTCGGATGTGGTTATTCGAACACAATCTAGTAACGTGCTTAAGGTAGTTTAAGAATAAAGGTGGAGGTAAAGGAAGTTGATAGACGAGTCCTTCAAGGTTGGGATTAGTCTCGAAGTCGAGCAATCTAGCCTTGAAAGTATTACCACACAGTTTAAGCAGGCATTAAATACTGCTTTAGCACAAGCTGCCAGCGGGATTAAGCCGTCTCGCCAGGCTTTAACACAGGCATTGCCTTCTCCAGCCACGGTGCGCAGCGCATCGGTGGCTACAGGTGTTTCTGGGAACGAGGTTGCTAAAGCAGTTGCGGCCGCGCTGAAGGCAGAACTGTCCCCTCTTGCGCAGGCAATTCAAAAATTAGCAGCGGCGGTAGATAAGAATAGTTCTAAAGCCGCGGAGACTGCCAAAGTAGTGAAAGCTGCCGCCCCTGTGCAGGCGGCTGCACCTATAAAATCATTTTATAATTTACCTACACTTGCAGATTTTCGTGCTAGACAAGCTGGTGCTGCGGTACCTGTTACTTCTAGACCTGCACCTCCTGTTGCGGCTACGCCGCCTCTTTCTCCTCCTGTTAAGAGAGAAACTTCTAAGGAGAAGAATGTTAGGGAGATGCGTGAGAAAGCAGCTGAAGCAGAGCTTAAAGTAGCGCGTAATAGGATAGCTGCTGCAGAAGCTGAGCAAGCGGTCATAAAGAGTACACTTTCCAAACCCGCTCCCGCGGTTATTGCTCCCGCACCCAAAGCCGTAGTTCCTCCTAAGCCTGCTGCACCCAGGTATCCTTCTCCCCAATACGACGTCGCTAACCAATCGACTCAGGTTTATAAGTATCCTACCGAAGTTCAGGATCCTGCGGGATATGCTGAGACTAGGAAGATGCTTGCAGATAGGGCCAAAGGCATACGTACTAGGCAACCTCAAAGATATGCCCCCAACGAACAACGAGATGTAGTTTATAATTATGAGAACGAGATTAAACGTAAGTCATCTAGTTCCACCACCTCTTCGATGGCACAGGCTATTAAAAACTTAAATGTTTCGCAGGGACGCGGAGCAGCTATTCCTCCTATTCCCAGTTCTCTTCCTCCGGGAGGTAGGCTTCCTCCTTCTCTTGGAGCTAGCCACACGGAGATTGCTGGTACTATAGAGGCTATAAAAACAGCACTTAAGACGGCTCTTGGTTCTACTGTTAGTGGTAAGGGTATTTATAATAAACTTAACTTGCCGGCTATCTCCGAAGACCCAGGACTTAGAGGGGCTCCCGGTATTTCTTCCGGTGCAGGTATCGTACGGGTGGTCACCAGAGATATTGAAGTTTTTGGAGGAAAGGTTGTTAAAGTAGCTAATAAACTGGAGGGTATACTTACTGAGCTAAACAGAGTTAAACCCGGAAAAGATGAGCGTAGTGTTCTGCAGCGTGCCGCTGAAGGAGGTGTATTCCGTCCAGCACAGGCAGTTTCTCAATTACAGAAAGTAATAAATACTGTAGTTGCAGAGTTACCTGCGCATGAAGAAAACAAGGGTATGGCTTCTACAGAGAAAAGTGGAGAAGCAACGGTTCATTTTAAACCTACTGAAGAGCAGTTTGAGCATCTTAAAAAATTAGAAGAAGAACGTCTACAAATTATTCAGGTGGTCAGATGGCTAGGAGAACTTAATTCAAAGTTAAAAGAGTTGGGGGTAGAAACGGCTACTCTCGTAGGACTATCTGAGGGTTCTGTAGGTAAGGCAAAGTTTCCTAAAATAACTGATGAGATGAAGGCTAGTGAGTATAAGGCGGAACTGCCTGTTCAGACTATACCGTTTGCAGGCGCAGGGCATCTTGGATCTGGGGCTATAAATCCCGCAAGATCTTTTCAACCAACACAGGTAAGGGAAATGCTCGAGGGAACAGCCCCTAGAGTCATGGGTACTCGAGAGCGTTCTCTAATGGAGTCTGGAAATATAAGTTCTAAGCAAGGAAGAGAATTACGTACGGCCTTTGTAGATATGCCGGATGTTACAGAAGATATGATTTTGATATTAAAGTCTGCGGCTAAGAATATGAGTATTTTAAAGACAGAGACACTGGTCTTAAAAGAGGTTACTGAGGGTGTTGTCGAAGGTATGACCCTTACGCATAAGCAGTTTATGGGTAAGGGTTTTAAGGACGAGGACGTTGCCTTTGATTTAAAGGGTACCGCAGCCAAAGTAAAAAGTATTTCTAAGCGTATCGAGGATGGGATAGACGTCTTAGCGGTTACCGTGGAACAGACTATGCCAATGACTACGGGCAGTAAAGTTAATACGCGGGGAGGTATTAAGGGTGTAGTACGTTTAGAAGAGAATCTGGGTAAAGACAAAAGGGGTAGGCCTATAGAAGCAGTGCTGGGGCAGCGGGGGGCGATGAAGCGGCAGAGTATACGAGATTTTAGTGAGGCTATGACTAATGAAATGGCTGATGCGGCTAAAGTTTCTTCTGCTAAAGTAGCTGAGATGATGGAACACGCTATGGTAAAGGCAGGTATGAGCCTTAGTCAAGCAATAGAGAGTGTATCTAAGGAACTAGGACTTAAAGGTTTTACGGGGATGTCTACAGTTAAAGGCGGAGTATTAGGTAGGGGAGCCCCCGAGGGTCGAAGTATAATGGTTGGCGGGGTGCATATCGGCTCTCTTGGTGAGGGTAAGGAAAAGGGAATGCTGATGCAAGAGAAGAGGTTTATATCCTCCTCGGATCGTGCTTCCCTAGTAACTGCTTATGGCGCAGAATCGGCTATGGCTAGGCAACTAGATACACAGCACAAGAAATTAATTGCGACGTATTCTGATTTAATTACAGAGTTACGAGCTTTAGACGGAAGTTTAGATGTAACTAAAGAAGGGTTAAAAGAAGTTCTGCCCGGGGAAATAGCCCCTCTTCCTCACGGTACCCAGCCTCCAGAAGCCTACGCTGGTACACTTTTAGATGCTGAAAAGTATAAGAAGGCTTTTACAATGCCACTTAGAAGTCCAACGGGTACCACTGAGCAATTTAGGGTCCCGGCTATAGGGACACCTGGGGGTAGAGACAAGTTTGAAAAAGATACTACCGGGGCTATAGGGGTTGGGAAACTTACACGCGAACTGGAACACCTTAGAGTTGCGGCGGCTCACCTATCTTTAACGTTAGATGGGTTAGATACAACTAGTAAGGAGAGTTTAGATGAGGCCACTCATCAGATAAACCAAGCCGTTAACGCGCAGGTTGCCAGTATTAGAAAGCTAGCACAAACAAATCCCACAGAGGCAGGTACACAAGCGAAAGTATTTAATGAAAAGATGATGTCCTTAGTACACGGTGAGGGGTCTACAGCCTCTTTGCAATACAAGTTTAAGGGAAAAGTTACAAACTATCCGGAGAAGACGGCAGAATCTTATATAAATAAAAACGAAGACCCTATGCATCGGATGCTTCGTTTGCGGGATGTTCTCGTTAAGCGTCCTGGGCAGGACAAACCTATTGGTGGCTATCAAGCTCTGGCTTCTACTGGTCAACTTTTTGATCCAGAGACGCCAAATAGAGTAGCACGGCTTCAAAAAGCATTAAAACTATTTGGTGTTGAATTATCCGGGGATACAGAGAAGATTGCTGCTGCTTATAAAGCACAACAAGCAGCGCGTGAGAGTTATATTAAGAAGCTTCTTCAAACAGCTGTAGAAGGACCGGGTACGGGTAATGCTAGAAGTCTTTCGGCAGCTAAGCAGGGTTCTACTTCTATTTCCCCTTACGGCAGTGTTGTAAGTTATCCTGCGGAAAGAATGGAAGGCCTGGCCGCGGCAGAAACAGAGTTAAAAAAATTAGGTGCTGCCGGGCAAGACGTGGGGGAATCTTTATCTCTTATAGGAGAAGCTCGGGCTATACAGCCTGAAAAAACAATGAAGCGGGGTGAGATCGGGATGCACACGGGGGATGTGCGTTCCTGGGCGACGTCGGTGTCTAAAGAAACAGGGAGGGGGGTAGCGGAAGAGATGAAGCGTCTTCTTACCGAAGATGTTTCTACTCATAGGTATCCTACTACGGGGTCTGCTAGTTTCGTTTCTGCCAGAATAAAGACTACCGAGGATGAGAGTCTACGTGGTAAATTTGCTGTACCTACGGTACCCACGCTTCTTTCTAAAGAGAAAGAGGAGAAGATGCGTGCACCTCTGGAAGCAGAAAAAGCAAGACTTTTGAACCAGGTTCGCGGAGCAGGGGGAGCGTCATCTCCGGAGGTTCGTAAGAATATACGTGATTTAGAAGTAGCATTAGATGGTCTTCGTTCGAACTTTGCGCACGCATCTCAGAATCTAGATTTGGATGGGGATGCTATAGTTTTGCACGCGGGGCTAACTAAAGAAGTATCTGCCGAGATGTCTAATCTTAGACGAGTACTACAACAAGATTCTTATAGCATTGGGGGAATTTTAGGAAGACTTAGAGATAAATTAGAAGAGTCTATTGTTTCTATAAGTCCTAAAGAGTTAGATGTACGGATGAAGGAAGTTGCTGGGGCTAAAGGAAGAAAGTACGCGGCAGGAGAATTGGGTACTACGTTGCGTCCGAGTCAGGGCCCAGCAGAAGCCGAAGCTTCCCAAAAACTGATTTCTCCTAAACTATCTACGGGGTTAGCTACCTCTAGTTATGTTCAGCTCGAGACATTGACTGCCAAAACTCTGAGAGGGAGTGAGCATTTTGCGTCTGGTCTAACCCATATAATGCTTAATATAAACCAGGCGCTAGCTACAAAGCATGGTGGAGCTGATATAAAACTTTCGGATATGCCTGCTTTTAAATTTCTTGAGCATCTCGGTAAGATGGGGGGTGTAGAAACTATTATTAAAGGTATGGGTAAAGGTGGAGAATTTGAGAAGTTAGGAAAGGAAAATGATGCATTAATGTCTAAGCGCCGAGAATTTTATGAGTCTATGGATCCGGCAAAGTTATCTAAAGTTGTGGGTAAGCCAATTACTACAGGGAAAGGAGGAAATTGGAAAGCCGAGATAGAGAAGCAAGTTCAGAAGGAGTCTTTTCCTACTTTTCTACATAAAATACAGGAAGTATTAATTCAAGAATCAATAAAAGCCCTACAGCGGGGCAAAAGTATGTCGCAGACAGACGCTGAAAAAGAAGTTAGGCGACAGATGTCGGGGCCAAGGGGCTTAAATTTAAATGCGGCAGAGTCTATTCTACACCCAGATGTATATGCTACAAGGAAACGTGGGGTTAGGGCTTCAGAAGCGCTACCGTTAGAGGCACGCCTTAGAAAGACCGTAGAACGATTACCTAACGATACTTTTCAGTTCTCAGATGAGGGTGGAGATGCCGCTGCTAGTAAAATAGCTAAGAGTTTACACGCCGGTCTGACTAAATATATAAATTCTTTTAAAGACAAAATACGAGTACATACTCTGGCAGACTTTGAGGCGCAGTTTCCCCAGATGGCTGGGCAGGGTCCGGCCCCACTGGGTATAACTAAAAAAACTAAACAGGGCGGTGCTATTTCTTTGTCGGCGGAAGGCATACTGGCACCGATAGAGAAGGTTTTTGCTCAATTAGAGCAAATGGGACGGGGAGAATTAGCAGCAACACCTGAATTACTTAATGAGATGTCTGCGGCTATTATGAAGCTTACCGGAACACTTACGCACGAGAATCTTCATGCTTTGATGAACAAGGGTGCCATTGAGCCTCTCGAGGAACTTAAATTAATTTTGAGAGATAGTTCTACGCCGGGTGTAAGGGAGTTACGCTCTAGGTTAGATGAGAAACGTATTGTTAAAGCAAAGGCCGCGGGGGTCGGGCTAATGCGTGATGCCCTGCAGGCCGGGGAAGAAACGGTTGCGCTTACACCGGGGAGTAAGGCCAAAACTAAGGTTTCTGCTAAAGCTCTAAAGAAATTGAATGACATCTATATAGATAGTATGGCACAGGAGGCTTTAGCTCCTGCAGCACAAAAGCCACAGCTTGATAAGTTGTTAAAAGGTTTACCTGATGCACTTCAAGATGCTATACGCCGGATGGGGACCGAGCTTCTAGGTCTTCTTCCGGAAGCGGAAAAGGAAATTTATAATTTTGGTACCCAACTAAGTTCTTCTGTTCTTCAAGGTTTGACCGCCTCTGTGGGGGCTTCACCGGCCGCGGCCAGAAAAGCTGCACAGACCAGGGTCGCTGCACGGATGGTTCATGCTATTCCTCCGCAATACCCAGGTAAAGAGCGTTTGGATGAGATTTTAGAGCGTGGAAACACTATGGAAAGGGCGGTGACGCTGGGTAGAGAAGAACACCGGCTGACTCGTGGACGTGAACTTAAAGGAGGGAAACTCGGTACGGAAGAACCCCAACTTGTGCGGGGCGCAGATAGGGGTGATCAGATGCTCGCCCTTTTGAAACAAGCACAAGGGGCTGTGCCCGGTAAGAGTCCGTACGGTAGTCCTAGAACGTATTCTGCATTTAAAGAGCAAGTGACAAAAGAGCGACGCGTTTATAGTGCGGCTCTCGAGCAGCTTCCAAAATCGCAGGGCGTGAGTCCTTATCTAGAATTAGCTAAACTAGATAAAGAGTTTCAGGCCGCCAGATTAACATACTTATTGAATGAGCGAAGGGTGTTGGTTAAAGCCATACAGACGTTACAGTCAGAAGGAAAGACTGGTTCAACGGAGTTCCAGGTTGCTATTAATGAATTAGAAGCTAAAACTGATCAAATAATTTCAGAAGCTTCTTCCACTTTAGCTAGGTCTGGTAAGGGTACGGGAAGAATAAATTCTATTATCGCCTCTAATAAAGGTATTCCAAATGTTGAGGCACGGGCGGCTGGAGTACAACCCAGACCGGGGTCGGCTTCGGCCATTATTAGTGAAGTTGGTGGGCGTGGGGCGGAAGGCGCACAGTTTAAGGGCATGGCGGGTATGCTCGAGAAAGTTGTAAATGAAGTGGTTGCCGGAAAAGACGCCACGGCCCAGTGGGGAATTATCCTGGCTGAATTAGAAAAACACCCAGAACAGTTTGCAACCCATTTAGCAAAAGTACTGGTAATCATGCGTAAACTTACGGGGCTCGCAGAAACTTTAGATGGTGAGGCCTCGGGAACTGCTGTAGGTTTTAAGAACATTGCCGACTCCGCTGCGGTTCTAGGGCGACAGCTTCCTAAGTTCGGTGCGGTTACGTCCACAGCAGATATAGCGGCATTAAAAGCAAGTACTAAGTCTACTAGGGCAGTTTCTGCTAAAACAGTTGAGGACCCGATAGCTGCGTTTAGAGAACAAAGCCGGGCTTTTGAAGCAAGAGCAAAAGAGGCGGCTATAGAGCGAACACAGGTTCATAAGGCTACGGGGCAAACTAAATTCGAACCCATCTCCGGTCAGATTATCAGTCCTAAGACAGGTGAGACTCTACAGAAACTACAGGCCGCTTTTAAGTTTGATAGGGCCTCCGGTGCTTTTGTGGCGCATATGACCCAGGCCGGAATAGCTACTGATAATTTTGGTAATAAACTTAAAAATGCTCTAATGCGTGTAGGTCAGTGGGGTATGGCTACGGGTATAGTTTACGGAGCAGTTAGAGTTTTCCAGAATTTAGTCACAACCATAACTGAAGTACAGACGGGAATGTTTGAACTCAAGAAGGTTATGGATACTACTATAACTAACTTTGATAAGATGCAAGATGCCGCTGTTGGGATGGCTAAAGAATTTGGGGCACCTATAACCGAAGTCATTAAGGGTATGGAAGTCTATGCGCAACAGGGGCTTAAATCTATTGAGATTATGGACAGAACTCGCGCTACGATGTTAGCTGTAAACGTTACCACACTTACATCTGAAGAAGCTACCAATGCTTTAACTGCTGCCACCAAACAGTTCGGTGATGAGATAGAGAGTAGCGAAACTTTCGTAGATTCATGGGGGTCCGTGGCTGCTAAACACGCGGTTACAGCGAAGGACTTAGCTCAGGCCGTGAGTCGCACCGGTATGGCTGCCAAATCTGCAGGTGTCGGTTTTAATGATTTTATGGGCATGGTTACAGCTATTGGATCAGTTACACGAAAGACTGGTACAGAAGTGGGTACAGCCATGCGTTTCATGTTTAAACAGTTCGGTAGCGTTAAGGCCCAAAAGGCGCTGGGTGCCCAAGGTGTAAGTACTCAGGATATGGTTGGAAATATACGCCCAGCTATGGACGTGCTCGCTGAGTTGGCGGGTAGTTGGGATACATTAAATCGCTCAGAACAGTTAGCTATTGCGCAAGCTATGGCGGGCACTAGACATTATAATGATTTTATTGTTCTTATGAAAAACTTTTCTGAAGTTACTGAGGCGTCTGCAGATTCACAAAATGCTCAAGGTTTTGCTGCGAAGAAGAATGCCCTAGCAATGCAAACTGCGGCTAAGCAGATAGAGGTGTTAAAGCAAACTTTTGCGGGGCTGGGATTAGCCGTGGGTAAATCGATGTTGCCCGCCGGTACCGCGGTTATAAAGACTATATCCGGGATAGCTAACGCGGTTAGTTCCCTTCCAGAGATATTCTTACAGGTATTAGCGGTAGGTGGGACAGCTTTCATAGGAATAAATAAACTTGGCTGGATAGCCATGAATACTTTTAGGGATATTGGGGGAGTTGCTTCTGAGGCAGGGCCCAAGCTTGGTAAATTCAGTTCTATGTTGAAAAGTGTTGCTATGGCCCCAGTTAGTGCAGGTAGGGGATTATTTGGAGGTCTAAGTAAGGTAGGGGACGTTGGTGCGGGGTTACAGGGGGCGGGTCTTCTAACACAGGTATTGGATAAGCCAGCAAAAAGTATTCGTACGTTCATGGCGGATGTTCAGGGGGCCGCAGCGGTCAATGCGAAGTTTGGAAACAGTTTGACAGGGATGGCGCGTGGACTAGAGGTTGCTAGTGCAGCTTGGATGGCTTTTGGTAAGACTATAATGATCACTACGGGTATAGGCGTAGTGGTCGCGGCTCTAGGTTTATTGATTCATGCATATAATAAACTTAATATAACAGGTAAAGAAGTTGAGGCTGGTTCTGAGGATCAAGTTGGTCAAAGTTTAGATTTGGCTAGTCAGTATGCTTCCCAGGCATCTAAGGTAAACACACTAGCGGCCTCGTATGATAGATATAAAAAGTCAGTTTCCAATTTAGCGTCTGGCACTAATCTAAGGGAGCAGTTAGAATCTGGAACTTATGTAGGACCCGCTAAGGCGGGGCAAGACTATCAAAAAACTTACCAAAAAATTGCTGAGGCTACGGCGGTATTTGATCCTAGCAGTATCGAAGGTCTTTCTGAGACCGGTGATTATATTATGCACATAGATGAAGGATTTAAGAACGTAGCTAATTCTGCTGCGGACGCACAACGTTCTATCGCTGCGGCGTTGCAAATAAAAACAATAACCGCGTATTCTAATGAGTTAACTAAGGCAAAAGGGGCTTGGAATATTTTTAAGAGTTTACCGTCTAAGGTACTAGGCATTGGTAAGGAATACTCGCTGGCCGGTGATCTAAAAGCATCGCAAGATAGATTGAGAGCGATAGGAGAAGCTAGAAAGAAGTTGGCGGATAGCGGCCAGTCTTCTCTGGGGCTTCAGATGCAGAGTAACGAGGCGGTAGCGGAGGAAGTCCAGCTGCGTGGGGAGGCTTTAGCTATTGGTCTTCAGATGAAGCGGGTACTTGAAGAAATGCCAGTATTAAAGGATACTTCGGCGCAGGCGGCCCTTCTTAGTAATCCGGAGTTGACCACCGGTATAGGGGCGGGGGCGGCCACAGGGGCTTTTGGTAAGGGGGCCACCTTAGGATCGGTAGAGTTTAAAGAAATGGCTAAGTCTTATGGACTAGGGGGTACTGTTGATTATACCACGGGCACCAACCCGGCTCTTGTTAGTAATGCTATGATCGCAAAAGGGGTATTGCCCGAAAGTCCGAAGACGGCCGGTCCTCTTAAATCTGGAGATATTGGAATACTTACAAATAAAGCAGCGGCTTCTCTTTTAGGCCTGTCTAAAGAAATGGAAACTTTTGAGAAACAGCCTCGGGAAATGCAAGAGAGTATTCGTTCTGCCAGAAATGGTTTTATGGAGTTAGATAAGGAAACCGGAGCATTAACATTTAGATTCTTTAACTCTGTTACTAAATCTTGGCAAGAAGCATCTGCGGACGCCGGATCTGCTGTCAGCGACGGTCTTATGGCTATTTTTCCGAAAGAAAAAATTATAGAAGAATCTGAGAAGACCAAGAAATTACTTACTACTCAATTTACAGGGGTATTAGCAGGGTTCCATATTCCTCAGGCCGCAGTTAATATAGGTCCTGCTAGAATGCGCGACGTAGCTCCAGAACAAAGAATGCTTACAGACCCCGGTATATCGGCACAGGTAGAAAGACTTTCTAGAGTGCAGGCGGAGTGGGCCGAAGCTGCTAAGAAATTTAATGAAGATTTAGATGATTCAAACCCTGCCGAGGCCATGGCCGGCTTTGGAAAAGGCAGTCAACAGTTAACTATTATGTTAGATGCTGATAGAGAAAGCATGGTTAAACTTATGAAAGAAGGCTTTCAACTATCTTATATAGCGCATCTTACGCAAGCGATGTACGAATTGCAGACTGTTATGGAAAAGACATCGGATGCCGTCAAGGACGCCGCTTTAGAAGAGGAGGTTCGCTTTAAGACTCTTACCCATACGAGCGGGGCTTTATCCGGGTTGTCACAGATGCCCAACGTAACCTTGGGCAAGTCTGAAAAAGAACTTACTGGCATGGAGCGGTTACAGAAGGCTCTAGGTCCTAAGTTTTCTCAAGGGGTGAGCAACCTAGCTGTTAGGGAGAAGCAGCGGGAGATTCAAAGTACAGGGCTTGTAGATTTAGAAAAAACAAAACGTTCTATAACCGAGATGGTAAGGGATCTTTCCAAAGGAAATGAAAGACTTAATAAAGAAACGGCGAGCATTCAGGCCGGAAAGGGGATGCTATCTAAGGAGCAACAGACTTTAGTTAAGGCCATAGAAGATTCCGCTAAGATGCCTCTTGAGGAAATGCAGAAGCAAACGTCTGTGCAAGACAATATATTAGCAGAGTTAGGTTTGATTAAAGAAGTATTGGCTGCCAAATCTCCGGAAGAAAAAAAAGCTATTGTCGAGGGTGGTCTTGCTAAGAAAAGTGGTTCGGAACTTATGTCTGCATTAGGAAAAGCAGAAGGTCCGAAAAATCTTGAGAGTACGTTGCAAAGTTTGTTTGGAATAACCAGTGAGAAAAAGGAAGGGGGTTGGGGTCAGAACGACTATCTTAAATTTAGTGCGCCAACTTCGGTAGCCACACCTGGTGTTCCGGAAGCAGAACAAAAAACTATTGATAGACTTAAGAAAGAGTTGGCTGCGGTGCAAAGCCAGCTGTCCCTAGAGGCTAGCAGTACGTTACCTGGAAGCAGTTCGATGATAGCATCGGGTCGAGCTATGCTACAACCAAAAGAATTAGCTATTCAACAAGAACTGCTTGGACAACCTTCTATAGCGGCCGCTGCCAGAAAAGAGGTGGCCACAAAGGTTTCTACTCCTGAATTTGCAAAAAATAAAAAAGATACAGAGCAAGAAACTGCGGTAGAAAATGCTAAGATAGCTAAGGAGCAGGGTATAAAGATTTTGAAAGCATACCTTGACGCTCACAAAGAGTTGACGGGTGGTATGCAAGAAGGTACCGCGGAGATGACGCGAGTAGCAGAATCTTTGCGATTAGGGGCGGCTATACAGGAGTTCTCAACTAAGATTCAAGAGACTATTGATGCTTTTAAACAGGCACAGGAACTAGATCCTAACACATTAAAAGAGAGTATTTTAAAGGCCGGCGAACATTTCTCTGATTTAGAAGGTCCGTTCGCGCGTGTAGGTCAGCCTGGTTTTAGAACCCAATTCGAAAATAAGCGTTTAGATCTCGATAAAGAATATGATACGGGTCGTCCACATTCTAAAGCTGATATGGATGCCCACGAGAAAGCCAAAAAGCAGATAGACTTTGATGAAGAAGAAGCTAAGATAACAGAAAAGCAAGCTATACAAACTTCTAAGTTAAAGGACCAACAGGGGCAAGCTGAACAACTGAGAAGTATGATGAAAGATATGCTTGCTAGCGGGAATCTGGGGGCAGGAACAGACGAGGCAAAATTAGCAAAAGACTTTGCTGAAACTCTGGGTAATCAGCTGGTTACGTCTGAAAAAGCGACTAACGTTGGGGGAGAACTTAAGTTCCAAGGAATTCCGGCTTTAGAGGACGCTCAGCGACTAGCTACTAAATTGAAAGGTATTGCTGAGGAAAAAGCTAGTAAAGTTGAGACAACTAAAGCTAGAGATAACCTGGTTAACCCCCTAGTTGCTGGTATTGGTGGGGTTTTGAATAGTGTCGGGGATGTTACTAACGATTGGCTATCACAGATTTCTACTAATACAGCCGCATCTGCGGCATCCGCAGCCTCTGCCGCAGCTGCCGCAGGACCTGCAGGTCCTGGGTCCTCAAGCCAGGGGGGCATCGGTACGGAGACAGGTAGTATTTTAGGTACTAGTCGAATGGTACGGGGCGTTGACGCGAACGGTAATCCTACCTTTAGCGACCGGGGGCCTTCTACCTCAGCGATCTCTACCCCCACGCCTTCTCCAACTACCTCTACTCCGCTTACCCGCGCTCAACTAGACGCCATATCTTCCGGGTTTGGTAAGACTCCTCCTAATATGACCGCTATGCCTTCTGCTCCCAACATGGAAGATATGCAAATTTGGAAACCTCAAACGGCAAGTAGAACTAACATGAACCTGGCTAAGGAAGCGGAGGCTAGAGCTACTTTTGGAAACGCAACAGCTTCTCCCTCGTCCATTGTAACTACAAAGGATGCTGGTGGGCAACTAAATGCCGCGGGGTCTACCAGACAGGCCGATGCAACTTTGAATGCGCCTACAACCACTCCGACGGCCGTAGCCCCAGATACTCAAGCGTTAACGCAGGCCCTGGCACAGATAAGTGGTTTGCTATC
>Ga0315276_10000209_pt1 | contig 48182 bp, 53 predicted proteins | sample YL17G05_0_MG_FD_204542 | JGI IMG/M metagenome (GOLD analysis project Ga0315276, IMG submission 204542) | Sediment microbial communities from Yellowstone Lake, YNP, Wyoming, USA - YL17G05_0 | ecosystem: Environmental > Aquatic > Freshwater > Lake > Sediment | place: USA: Wyoming | collected...
GTCTATGCTGTATTATATGGTGTTGTTGTTACAGCAATAATTCAGGGTGCTATTGGAACTTTAGGATTATGGTATTTTAAAGTTAGCTCACCTATAACTTGGGGTATTGTAATGACTATATTATCAATGATTCCATTTTTAGGAGCATATTTTGTATGGTTACCTGTTGCTATTATAAAAATAGCAACAGGTGATTTTTATAATGGATTTGGATTATTTTTATATGGATTATTAATTGTGAGTACTATTGATAATATAATAAGACCTAAATTGATTGGTAAAAGAGCTAATATACATCCAATTTTAGTTTTGATTGGAATAATTGGAGGATTACAAGTATTTGGTTTAATTGGTATGATTGTTGGACCTTTAGTGTTATCTATTTTAATGTTATTTATTGAAACTTATTTAAGTGAAAAAAATGAAGTTAAAGGCTAAAGTTTTAGATCTTTCTACAGAAGAAGGACCATATATAGCTATTTTAAATGAAGATGATGCAAGAAGATTAGATGTATTTGCATTAGATAGAATTAGAATAATTTATGGTAAAAAAGAAATAATAGCTACTTTAGATATTTCTAGTAAAATTGTAAAACAAGGTGAAATTGGTTTATTTCAAGAAGTAATTAAGAAATTAAATATTAAAAATAATCAATTTGTAGAAATTTTTTTAGAGAAAAAGCCAGAGTGTATAAGCTATATCAAGAAAAAATTAAAAAATGAAACTTTGAACAAAGATGAAATTTTTAGTATTATAAAAAGTGTTGCTAACAATGAATTAAGTGATATAGAGTTAACATATTTTGTTTCAGCTTGTTATTCAAATAAATTGAGTAAAGAAGAGATTATTAATTTAATTAAAGCAATTCTAGAAAGCGGTGGTAGATTAGAATTAAAAGATAAAAATATTATAGCTGATAAACATAGTATTGGTGGTGTTCCAGGAAATAGAACAACTATGATAATAGTGCCTATACTTGCTGCTGCTGGTGTAACAATACCAAAAACTAGTTCTAGAGCTATTACTAGTGCTGCTGGAACTGCTGATACAATGGAAGTGCTAGCGCCTGTTGAATTATCTATTGAAAAAATAAAACAAGTTGTTGAAAAAACAAATGGTTGTATTGTTTGGGGTGGTGCTAATGAATTAGCAGGAGCTGATGATAAACTAATTAAGATTGAGAGGCCATTAAGTTTAGATAGTGAAGGTTTATTATTAGCAAGTGTTTTAGCTAAAAAAATTTCTGTTAATGCTACTCATGTTTTAATAGATATTCCAGTAGGAGAAGAAAGTGAAGATGCTAAAATTAAAACAAAAAGAGAAGCTAAAAAATTAAGTAAAAGATTTATTCAGTTAGGTAAAAAATTTGGATTAAAGATTAAAGTGTTTATTAGTGATGGTTCTGAGCCTATTGGTAATGGTATAGGGCCTAATTTAGAAGCAAGAGATGTTTTAAAAGTGCTACAAAATAAATATGATGCTTCTAAAGATTTAAAAGATAAAGCTATTAAAATGGCTGGTTTAATGTTAGATATGATTGGTAAAGGTAATGAAAAGAAAGCTAAAGAAATTCTAGAATCTGGAAGGGCTTATATAAAAATGAAAGAGATAATAAAAGAACAAGGTGGAGATCCAGATATTACAATAGATGAAATAAAATTAGGTAAATTTTCTTATGCTGTTAATGCTAAAAAAGATGGTTATGTTAGAAATATAGATAATAAAGCAATAGCTAAAATTGCTAGAATAGCTGGAGCTCCTAAAGATAAAGAAGCTGGAATTTATTTACATGTTAAAAAAGGTGATTTGGTTAAAGAAAATAATGTATTATTTACTGTTTATTCTAAAGATAATAAAAAATTAGCATATACATTAGATATATTTAATGAAAATGAAAAAATTGTTGAAATATCATGATTTAATTATATAATCCTTTTAGATCATTTATTCTTATTTTTATTAAATCAAGAAACATTCTGATTGAATCTTTAAATAAATTAAGTTTTGTTTTTTCATCATTCAACCATATAACAGGTAATTCTTTTATTTTATACTTATATTTATGTGCTATATACATAAGTTCAACATCAAAACCCCAACGATCAATAGTTTGTTTATTAAATATTTTATGAGCAACTTCTTTTTTAAATAATTTAAAACCACATTGAGTATCTTTAATACCTCTAATAGTTATTAATCTAACAAGATAACTAAATATTTTTCCAGGATATGCTCTATAAAATGGTTGATGAATCATTATATTTGATTCTTTTAAATTTCTAGAACCGATTATTATATCATAATCTAAATACTTTGTAAAATTATCTAATTCTTCTATAGGTGTTGATAAATCAGCATCACTAAATAAAATCCAATCTTTTTTAGCATTTAAAATTCCTTTTTTAACAGAATAACCTTTACCTCTATTAATTTCATTTTTTAGAATTTTAATTTTTTTATCTTTAATATTTTTAATAACATTTATTGTGTTATCTTTGGATCCATCATCTACTATTATTATCTCATAATCATATTTTTTTCTTTTAAGGTAATTAATGATCTTTTCTAAAGTTTTTTGGATTCTATGTTCTTCATTATAAGCTGGTATAATAATTGAAAGATTTAACATAAACTTAAAAAAACAATGATATTTATAAATGTTTTTTAATTATTTAATATTATTTTATTATATAAGAGCATAAAGTTTAAAAGTAAGTTAGTATTTCTAAGTTTTTATGAAAAATATTGTATATGCTTTGATATTTTTATTAATGATATCTATAGTAATAGCTGGTGCTGGAAGAACTATTGATTTAGATTTTAGTAAAGAGCCAAAGTATATTTATCCTTTTTTAGAAAGCGATAGAGCTAAATTTAATATGTTAGGTGATGAACATACTATTATAATCCATAAAATTAAAGATGATGTTAAAGGCCAAAGTGTTGAATTAGAAATTTATCCTTATTATCAAAGTATTAAAGAAGGAAATGTTGATTATGTTACTTTGAATAATAAAGGAAATACTGTTAAAATAGATTTAGATAAAAATGGAGTACGAGATTTAAAAGTTAGTTTAGTTCAAATTAAAGATAAAAAAGCTTGGTTAATCTTTGAGCAGATTAATGAAACATATATAAATCAACTAACTGGTAAAACTTTAAATTCTAGTCCTAAAAAATTTTATCAGGATAAAAATTTTATAATTGCTGGTGTTATAGGATTGATAATATTAATAATAATTTTGATTTTAATTCTAAAAAATAGAAAAAAATAAACTTTTGAGTAGTAATATAATAAATGTTAAAATTTTCTTTAATTACTGAATGATAGTCATATTTTTCATTGATTGCCGAAAGTTTTATATATTAGCTCTGTTTACATAATTTTAATTATATCCTAAAATATTTATCAAAAAAGAAAGTGTGAGAGGTGGAAATCAAATGAATAAAAAGATATTAATGGGTTCTTTATTTAGTTTAATGATAATTTTAATTGTAATGATGAGTGCAAATTTTGTTGTGGCTGCTCCAACTGCTAGAAGTACAAGTACTTTAGTAGCAAGTGGTGCCGGTACAGCTACAGGACCTTGGGTTAATGTTACTCAAGGAAATTTATCAAGAGTTAATTTTACTATATTAAGTGAATGGGCTGCAGTTGATAATGCAACTAAAGTAACCATTAGAATTCCAACTAATGTAAGTGTTAATACTGATAATAACGTTTCAAATTTTGGAAATAGTACTAGTATGAGGATAGTTGGTGGTAATGTTAGTGAGGGTAGTGTTTTATTATATGAAAATGGAACTACTACATGGATTAATAATACTAAAAGAGAATTCTTATTTAATATATCAACAAATTGGAGATCAGTTGATTATAATATAACATGGAATGTTACTATATATAATAGTAGTAATGGTTCAACCCAATTATTAACTATATTTAATTTAGGTGTAGATACTAATGCAACCATGGTTTTTAGTGGTATTAATATTACTGATAGTGTTAATTATTTGTATTCAGATCAAGGATTAGCAACTACTGCACGTTATAATCTAAATGGTAGTGGTTATTTAAGAAATACAAATACAACTAATCTAACAGTTAATGCTATGGTTACTAATGCTGATACATCAATGCATACTATAATTTTATATTATAATGTAAATAATAGTCGTCCTAAAATATTTACAACTATTAATGTTACAAATGGACGAGCAATTATGACTAGAGTAGATGCTGGACTTTATCAAGCTAATATAAGTGCAGAAGGTTGGAGAAATGCAACTGAATGGCTTGATAGTACTGGAGAATATGGTCCAATAGATAGAAAAAGTGCTAGTTACGTAAATTTCAGTTTCTTTATAATGGTTAATGATACATTAAATATTGGTTCTAATAATGAAATTAATAACTCTCAAAATTATTATAACTTTACTTTTGATGGAACAAATCCAAATTCACCAGATATAACTATGCCAAGTACTACAATTATTTATGCTGGAAATAAGATAACAATAAAATGTAGAACAAATGGTGATATTCCTGTTGCATCTGGTGTTTTAAAGACTACTTTAAAAATAACAAAACCTGATGGTGATACTATAAGTAAAGAGGTACCTATTGAAAGTCAAGAAGTTGAATTCACTGGAAGTGATATAATGACACCTGGTGATTATTCAGTTGCATGTACTTCCGAAGATTATGTTGGATGGACTAGAGATGATAGCACAACAGATACATTTAAAGTAGTTTATTATAGTACAGGAGCTGGAGGCGGTGGTGCTGGTGGAGGAGCAGGTGGAGCTGCTGCAGAAGTTAAAGTATTTGATGTTGATTTTAGTAAATTAAATGAAAAAGAGTTTAGTAGAAATGAAGGTACAAAAGTAACATTTAGTTTAGATGGAACAACAGAACATAAAATAACATGGACAAAAGTAGAAGCTAATTCAGTTACTTTAACTATTGAAAGTATACCACAAGAAGTTCAATTAAATGTTGGTGAAAGTAAAGACGTAGATGTTACTGGTGATGGTATTAATGATATTAATGTTAAATTAGTAAAGATAGATGATAATAAAGCAGATGTTATAACAACTAAGTTAGCAGGTGCTAAAGAAATTCCTCCTGAAGAACAAGTTCCAGGTGAAGAAACTACAACTGGTGAAAAAGTAACTGGAGAAGGTACAAGTAGTACTACATGGATAATAATAGCAATTGTAGTAATACTAATTATAATAATTGGTTACTTCTTCATGAAAAAGAAGTAAAACTTTTTCTTTTTTATTTGATTATATTATTCCAATTCCATTTTAGAATAAGATGTTTACATTTAATGCTTGTATCTACATAAATATCATAATTATTATTTTTAGCATCTAAACAAAAAAACATATCATCAAAGCAATTAGATTGTGGATTATATCTAAATTTTATTTTTTCTAGAACTTTTTTGTTTATTAAAACACAACCTAGACCACATGCTCCTATTTTCATTAATTTAGGTTCTTCGATTTCATCATTACTTATAAATCTTACTTCATCATTATTAATAAATTGCCATAATAAAGGTGTTAATAAATTTACATCATTATTGGTTTGGTAACTATAGTAAACACCTGTTAAAATATCTTTATTATGCGCTAAAAGTCTCTCTATTATATCTTTTGGAGAAATAACATCTTGTTCTAGGCTTAAAAAGTAATCATAATTTTCTAATACTTTTTGTCTTAAAATGTTTCTAGAATTAATTATTCTAGCTCTAGCTGGTTCTATATATTTATCTTTTATTATAGGAATACCTTGTTGTTTTAGATTATTATAAAAATAAGGCTCTTTTGAGTTATCCACTAATAAGATATCATAATTTGGATAAGTTAATGATTTTACTGAATTAATATATTCTTTAGTACAATATTTCTTTAAATCTGATACAGGACAGCCAACTAAAATTTTAGGTAACTTTACCATAATTAATTCCTTTGATATATAACGCCGGGGCTGGGATTTGAACCCAGATATCCTTTCGGAAACAGGCTTTCTGTGCATAACTCAAGGCTTACGCGTTTTCTTTTCTAAGGTTTTCTTTCCAAGAAAAGCTTAAACTCTGCGCAATACCAGATTATGCGACCCCGGCTTTATGGTAATAATATTGGTATATTATCTTTTATTTTGTAATTTTTATGACATTTAGTACATATTAAAGCTGTTTTTTTATTATTATATTTTAAATCTGATTTACATATTGGACATGCTAGTATATCAAATAGCTCTTTTTCTATTGGATCTTTCATTTTAAAATAAAATATGTAGAATACTTTTAAAGCTTATGGTTTCATTATATTAAGTAATGTTAAAACTAGCCTATTAGCACCTCTAACGAGCTCGTATTCATTATTACCTTGAATAATAATACAGTTATTTTCATTATAAACTTTGGTTTCTGGAGCTATCTTTAATAAAATTATAGATGTGTTAGTAGAAAGATCATTACATGTTTTAATTGGAACATCTTTTCCTTCGACAGGACTAGTTAGAGCTCCATGCGTTGGTAAATTAAAGAAATATTGATTACCAACAATTTTACTAATTTCAGTTGCTGCTATTACTGATAAAGATGATGCATTAGATGGCATTGTTATATATAATTCTTTAACATTTTTTTTAAATAATATATCTCTAATATCTTTTTCTATTGTAATATTTTCTAAATCTTTTGGATTATTTCTAAAACTTATTATAAAAGGTTGTGAATTTTTTTCAAAATAAAATTTGATTTTATATGTAGGAACATTATTGTCAATTACTTTTTGTACATTAAATCCATTATAAGTAAAATATATATCAGAATAACGTGTTTTTTGATAGAATAACATAAATAAAAACCCTATAATTAGTATTATTATTAATGAAAATACTATGATTGTTAATTGTTTTTCTCTTTTTTTCATTTAAATACCTAATAAAATTAAGGTTAATTTGTCTATTTCTTTATTTAATTCTTCTTGATTGCCTGATAAATATAAACAATTGTTTTTGTATTCTATTTTAGTTGAATTAGATTCTTTTAATATAATAACTTTCTGAAACTGAGATGCATCTGCGCAGGTTTTTAAAGGTAAATCTGCACATTTTTCTATATTAATAGTGCATGAATTTATTAGAATAGTATTTAACAAAGGTTTAATATTTGTATTAAAATAAGCATAAGCTTGTTGTATATTTTCATTTGGATTAATGCTTAGATATATTTTTTGGGCTGAGTTTAAATCTTGTAAATTTATATTCGGTATTTGTATGTTTTCTAAATCTTTGGGATTATTCATTAAAACTATTTTTTGATCATTAAGATAAGATAACCATCCTTCATTTGTTTTTGTAAATTTTAGATTATGATATTTAATTTTATTTTCATTACTACCACTTAAAAAAACTGTAAATACACTTCCTATCATTAAAAAACTCAAAATTATTGGTAAAATCAATTTTTTGAGTTTAGATTCTTTTTGTATTTTCATTCGGGAAAATAAGATAATACTATTTAAAAACATTTCTAAAGTTTGAATATAAATAATAAAAAGAAAAAAATAGGTTATTTACCTATTTATTAATATGTTTTTACTACTGGTGCATTTAATGAACCAGTAATCTTTGCTTCTGTTGTTTGTAAGTTGTAGTTTTCAGAGTCCTTTAATACTTTTGCAGCCATTCTTGTATCAATAGCATCTGTACCTGCTACAAGTAAGGCTATTTTTTCTCCGTTGTTAACCAATTTAATAACAGCTTCACCAGGACCTAAAGCCCATCCTGAACATGCTGGTAAACCAGGTATTTGTTCAACTAATGGATTTGCACATGGTCCTCCGACTAATATTAAATCATAGTTTTTAGGATCTGAAATTTCTGTATTCAATTTTGTATCTAGGCTTATTTGTGTTGGTATATAACTTGTTGAAGTACTTTGTACTGTTGTAGATGTTCCTTTAACAACTACATTAGCTTTAACTTGACCACCTGGTATTTCTACTACTATTTCATCAGAACTTAAGTGATTCTTTGGATCACGTACTATAATACCATAGGCTGTTCTATGATCTTCATCTTTTGTACCAATAGTTATATTTTGGTTAGTACCTGTTAAATTAGATTGCCAATTTAATTCCGTTGCTTCTGCTGAATTTGCTGTCCCGCCAAATCCTGAATAGTTTCCAGTACCCCTGTCTAGCTGTAGTATAATTTCATCTTGACCAGCTCTTAAATCATTTGTGTTATCACCTAGTGATACGATTGATAAGTTGTTTTCAGATATCCGAAGTTGTACATTTGTACTTGTTGTATCATCAAAGTTTATTTGAGCAAATGCTACAGCTTGAGCCTGATTAGTAGTTCCTATATAATTTGTTTTTCCATTACTATCTTTGTAGAATATACTAATGTTATCTATATTAGTTGATTGATCAGAACCATCATTATCAGTTGATGGATATAACCATATTTTATCTGTTTTATGATCAGTTTGTGTTCCATTCTTAGCAAAGCCAGTTGCACTTGTTTTAATAACTAAACTTTCTGGTGCACTACTGTGTATATATATAGATGGTAAACTTACTGCACCTGTAAAACCTGGTAATGCTTGACTTAAATCTGAATCTGATTCATATTTAATTGATAATGTCATATAATCATCATCTTTTACTGTTAATGAATCAAAACAAATTGACATATATTTATTTGGTAAGTCAATACAATCACCTGCTTGTGGTGGATTATCTGAATCATCATTCATAACAAACTCATTTTCTACACCAATATATGGACCTGACAAAGTAAATTTCATTGGATCTGTTGCAGTTACAATTGTTGTTGCAGTTTTTGTATTTAGGTTACCTATTTTCCAAACCCAGTCTGGATTATTTTTATCTTCACCTGGATATGGATCTTGATCCTTATAGGTTGCTTGAGCTGCTTTACCTATTATCAAGGATGCTGATCTTTCTGATTTTGTATCTTCATAGAAAGTTTCATCATTTGAAATTTCTATTCCATTTACCATTTCAGTTGAATCTGCTGGAATTGTTTCTATTGTACCATCAACATCAATTACAATTGCACCACCAATACCAACGTTTTGCAAGGTAACTTTTTTACCATCTACTGTGACAGTATCACCTGCATCCATAAAGTATTCATTACCAACATAGGCTGTAAACTTAGTATTTGAAGAACTATCGATATCTGTTACCTTAATAGTTTTGCCTAAGAATTTCATTGTTAATGGATTTGCTTTAGTGGTTTTATTTAATTGTATTTCTTCATCAAATACATAGAAATAACCAATGCTATCTCTTGCAACTTCCATGACTACAGATGTTTCATAGTCATCTTCTGAACTTGTTAAAGAAGTTGCTATATATGGTGAGCCTCTATATAAATCAAGCTCATCATGTACATCATAGTCTGCACTTTGGAAGCTTATACTTGTATCTTGTAAACTAGAGATATCACTGTCTTGTAATTGCCAGTCCAATCCAACTTGTGGATCAGCTATACCTAGACCTATTGGAATTTCTTTAGTTTCACCACCAGCTACAATAAGGCCTGTTGCTCCTCCACTTACAGGAGTTTTAGCTAGATATTGTAATTTTGTAGCTATATCAACTGCACCTAGTGTATCTGATGCTGCTGCATCTTTACCAACTACAATAGCTGTTGCTGTGTCAAATTTTCCATCCTTACTAATGAAAGGCTGTGGAAAGTCTTTCAGATCTAAAGCTACTGCGCTTGTTAAAGTTGCTCCAAGCATAGTAATTCCTGCACCAATCGCTGCCATTTTTTTAATGGCTGATTTTAGTCTTTGCATTTAGCAAACACCTCCGTTTTTTGTTCCTGTTGATCAGGATCATTAAGATTTTATAGACTAGTTATTATAGCTTTTACTAGCTTAAAATCTAGGTTTTAGGATTATTTAATGATTTATAAAGATTTATAGACTATAGAATATACATTTAGTCTTATTTTACTTTAAAAGAGTTAATATTTGGTTTATTAACTAGAAAAAGATTAAAATGGCCTTTTTTTAGTTACCACTCTTTAAAGGTTATTATTTATAAATATTAGCAAATTAATAGGCTAATATCAAAATCAATATTATTTTTGGTTATAGGATTATAAGCTGTTATACCAGATGAACATGTACCTAGGCTAAAGAATGGTTTATTATTAGTTGATATTATAAAATTATATTGAGTTTCAGCATTTAAAGCTAAAGCTATTATATTAGGTATTTCTCTTTTTAAAATATCACAATCCTTTTTAGAATAGCATTTATAGACTAAATCATCAAAAGGTTCATTATTTATGTTAATTTTTAATAAAGCTTGTAATAAGTTATTAGTTTGGATATTTTTTCTCATTTCAGGAACTAGATTTTGATTATTAGAGCTAAATTTTAGATAAAAAACACCAAAAACAAGTAATAATACTATTATTATAGCAATACCTAATATTTCTGTTTGAGCTTTTTTCATGGATAAACCTCTATTATTAGTTTACCAATACCATATTGTTTATTTTGGGGGTAATACAAAGAGATTGGAGTTGAGATAATTTGAGGATTATTACCCTCTGTTTTATGTATTATGAATTTTTTACAGTTTAATGGAAAATTTATATCATTATATAGTAAAGGAGTACATTTTTTATCTGATGTAGGTTGTGGATATATTTGTTCTATTGTTATTGTTTTTTTATCAAATATTGGATAATCTTTATTATTATTTATAAAAGCAAGTAGTTTTATTGTATCTATACAATTTTCTTTATTACAACAAACATCAGGTAAAGAACTAATTGAACTTAATAATACAGAGGATGATGTTGTTAAGGTTTCTTGTCCTATTTTTTTAACATTACTTATAGAATATTGATAATAGAAAAATATGCTTACAATTAGTATAATCAAAAATATAAATAGTACTATAATGGTTTCTGTCATTTCTAATTGAGCTTTAATAGATTGATGGGCAGTCATTTTTTAATAATTCAATATTTTGAGATTCTAATTGATTTTTATATTGATATAATATAATACCATTAAGTGTTTTAAATATATCTAGAGTATTTTTTGATATTGTTAGTTTAGATTTGCATAGAGGATTATTAACTTTTATTAATAAGTAATATGCTTTTTGTGAATAGATATCAGATATAAACTGTAATTGAGCTAAAGACTTTTCATATAAACAGTCATAATTTTCTGGGGCAAAAATAGCTCCATAAAGTAAAGGTTCATCTAGGTAAGTGTAATGTTTATTATTAATTTTAATATCTTTTTTTGTTATATTAACTACAACTATATTTACTTTTGGTCCTGTTAATGTTATATATTTAGGTTGTGTAAAGAAAATTAAATTAACTTGTTGTAATGTAGAAGAACTTCTTTGTAATACATTTTGATTTAAATTTTTTATATCCATAAGTTGGTAATTAAATATTTGTGGTATTTGTAAGTTTTTAACATAATTAAATGTAGTAGTATCATAAATTAATAGATAACGAATATTTTTATTAGATAAATAATATAGATTAGCTATTTTAAATGGAAATTCCCAAGATAAAGTCCAGGCTGCTATTTTTTCATTTTTTAATGTAGAAGGAGAAAATATTATTTTTTCAGTAGATTTTTTAAAATCTAAAGAGTTTAAGCTGCCACAAGATAGATTTAATTCTTGTTTAATATCAATGTATTTATTTGATTGTTGTGATGTACTTAATGCATTGAGTTGATCATCTAAATTATAAATCATTTGTCTTGTATTAATTTTATTTGTTGTTTCTATATGTTGATAAGCAAATCTAACAAAAAAAGCTATAATAAGAGCTCCAACAATTAAAATAAAAATCCATTTAAATGGTATATCTGAAATTCCTTTTTTCATTTTATTAATTGGACATAAGGTTTTCTATTATCGATGATTTTAGTTATTTTTGCATTAAATTTGCCGTCAACATTAAAGCATAATGGTGGTTGATTAATTCTTAGATAATCAATTTTAAATGTATTCATTGAGAAAGCTTCTATTGGAAAAATATACATATTATTATTTTTATTTAATAATAATTTTAAATCTGGATCTGTTGTGCTAGGAATTTCACCTAAATTTGTAAAGCAAATTTTTTTTACTTTTTTAGGTAAGGATAAACTTAATTGTTTAGAACTTCCTGTATCAAAGTTATAATAAGTTTTAACATTAGATTTTAAATCATTAACAAAATTAGCTAATTCTACTAATTGTGCTTTTTCTTGAAAACTATTTATTGCTTTATAACCAAAAAAAAATAATAAACCTATTAAAATTAAAGCAAAAATATAAGTAAATGGTTGAGATAGTAGTTCACCTTTTTTCATAAAAAGAAAAATAATTTTTTAGTTTAAATATTTATGGGTATATTATAAATGAATTTTTGTTATTAAATTCATCTGTACATGTAATGTAGTAAACTTTACTATCTAAAGTTGCTTCATGATCAAGACTATGTTCATTTGTCATTGGAGTTCCTTCAGTTTCATAATTAAATGTTCCTGTAGTACTATATTTACATGTTGAAAGTTCATCTAAAGCAATATGTAAAATATTACCTTGTGTATAAAGTTGAATTAATGTAGGGCCTGTTCTATCAATTAGAACTTTGAATTTTGTACTTGAAGAAACTATATTACCAGATATATCAAAACATTTAACATAATATGTATAAGAACCCTCTTGTAATAAATTAAATGGCTGTTCATGATAATTAGAGTTAGTTGTTAAAAATTGTATCATATTTTCATAAGAAACATCTTGTAAACTATAACCACATGTTGCTTTTCCATTTTCAGCGCCTTTAGCTGTAGTAACTTTTAAAGTAATATTAGATTCTTTAAACTCTCCTGAAGGACCTATAGATAAAATTTCTAATGGAATAGTACCTTTTAATGTAAATTTATATGATTCTGAATTAATATTATTAGACCTATCTTTACATCTAAAGAAGAATGTATTATCTTTATTTGTTAATCCTGTTAATATTGTTGAACATTCATATAATCCATAATAAATATTTGAAACTGCAAATCCTGAATCTACACAAGTAAATTTATTTGGCATTGCTTCATATTCTGTATCAAATTGTGACCATGAACATTGGGATGGCTCGTTAAGATATATCTTTAAATTTGTAGATGTTGTATTAGCTATTAAATAACCATCATTCATAATACTGGTCATTTCTATTATTGGTGGAGTTAAATCAGGACCTTTATCAATTTCAAATTGTATGTAATAATCTTTTTCATTTGCATTTCCAGATGCATCTTGACATCTTACAAAAATTTGATATTTACCACCATTTGTTAATTTTAAAGCTTCTTCAGTTGTTACTTCAGATGGCAAGGAAAATGTCATTGAATGATTATATTGATATATTGTTGAATCAAAGTAATTTGTCATTTCACTATATTTCTGAGAATTTTTTAAACTAAATTTACATTGTGAAGGTTCATTAGTTTTAATTCCTAAGCTTACTGGTGTAAATGGTTTAACTTTTTCATTTAATTTATAACCTTGATATTGTTTTTCTGTTAATGTATAATTTTTCATTAAAGCATCTTTCCATGCTGAAATTATTGGAGGATTAACATCATTTCGATGAATATTAACACATAATTCATTACTAGTTCCTGCATTAATGATAGAACATAATTGACCTAAAGATTTACATCTATATTCAGAACATACTTTACCTGCTTCATTACATTTTTCACAATCAGATCCTCCTGTTGGAGCAACCCATGGTTCACATTTGATAGTGTATTTTTCTGTTTTTTCACTTTTTAATAAAATATCTAGGATTTGTATTATTGTATAAATCCACATTAATGTGTTAACAACTGTTAGAATAGTACCTAATGTTGTTGGTGTTGCTGCTATTTCTGAACCTGCTTGCATACCTTTAAGCCCATTCATTTCTGCATTTGTTTTAAATGTTACAAATTTATCACCTTCAATAAGGTTCATACTAGTTGAATCTACTCCTTTGATAAAATTGCCATTAGCATCTATTATAAGCTTAGTATCAGTTGCAGCTATTTTAACAGTAGAACCTACTGGTATTGTTTTACCTGCTAATTGACCTCCAACTTTTATTCCTTCAGAACCAAACAAATTTGTACTAATATCAGTCCAAGGAGATAATAATGAACTAGAACCACCTGCTTCAAAACTTTTAGTACCCCAAGAAAATAAATTTTTTAAAGATTCAAATATAGCACCAAGACCTTTCCAACCAACTGCTGCACCTTCCATAAAATCTTTTCCTTTATTAACCATCATTCCTGATAATACTGCAACAATTAAAGTGGGCAACATTTTGGATAAATATGCTGAGATTCCTGATTTAGATTTTTGATCTTTACTGTTTACAATTAAAGTAGTCCAATCTTCATATTTTGGAGTTCCAGGTGCATCTTCTACAAAACCTTCTTTTGTAAATTTACCAACAATATTAAATTTAGCACCACAATCACCTTGAGCTTTACAAATTGTGTGAGCTGCTGTAACCCATGAATCTTCTAGACATTGACAATTTTGTATACATTTCCATTTTCTTCCACCAGAAGTTAAACCAATACCAGGTTTTTCATATTTAACTTCACATTCCTGATTAGCTTTTTCACATTGAGTAATTGCATCTGCATCAGGAGTATATGATTTAGTATCTTCTTTAGTATTAGTTGTTGCATATCCTGTTACATCAATAACTTTTCCTGTTGTTTTTGTTGAACTAGATAATGGTGTTACTTGAGAATCACCCCAGAATTTTAAACCTGGTGGAACATGAGGAACACAAGTTCCATTACTAATTGAAATACCTGCCTTTAACCAAAAGCAATCTCTATTAGCTAGATTTTCACAACAATTTTGAGTTTTGCAATCATTACAATCTTGATATCTATTAGTTCTACAAGCTGCTTCTACAAAATTTCCTTTAATATAAAATGTTTGTTCTAATTCATAGGGTAATTGACCTAAAACACCTTGAATACAAATTTCTTCTCTAAAATCTTTACATGGTTCTGTTAATTCCTGACCATTAATACATAAATATCTATACTGGCGTGAACCAACTAAATCTTGTCCAAAACCAACAGGTCCATCATAAACACACCAAGATTCACCATTTTTTTTATCTGTACCAGAATTTGGACTAAATTCATTTTTATAAATATTTTTACATGATAGATCATTACAAGAAAAATCACCATTTGACATTTTTACATTTTTTGGAGCATTACCACATAATGTATTTGTTGAATAATCACAATTACCACAGCTTGGATCATTTGGGCTTTTTAATTTACAAGATTCTTCTTTTGGAAGAATATAACCACTATTATAGGATTTTACTTTATTAACATCATAAATATTTTCAGGATTACCACAAGAATCAAACCAATAAATTTCATCTTTATCAGGCAAGCAGCCTGTATAAGTTTGTTTTGCACATTCACATGGTAATTTATCATTAGAACATAACATATTTTTATAAAAACCAATTAATGTATTATTATCAGATGCAGATTCTGTACAAGAAGATCTTGTTCCAAAATTACAAGTTTTATCAGCATGAACACAACAACCTTTTTCTTGTGACCTGCATTGATCAATACATTCTTTTTCTGTTTTAAGCTCTTCTTTAAAAGTCATATTTACACCATATTGAGTTGCTGTTTTTTTACATTGAGTTTGTGTTGCAAATGAACATTCATTACTTAGAATACAACAACCTTTAGAGCATTGAGCTAATTCACAATTTTGATCTGGTTGCCATGTACTATTTTTATCATAGTTACATAAAGCTCTTGGAGTATTTTTATAACAACGACCTTCATCACTATTAAAACAACAACCTAATTTACAGTAAGATGTTTGTTCACAAGTTGTATAAGCCGTATTAAATTGAGTATTACACTGATCAATTGTTGTATATTGGCAATATTGATTAGAATTTGTTTTTTCACAACATGCTTTTTGTTGAGCAGTTACTGGTTGAGCTAAATAAACTGTAAAAGTTGCACATATTATAATAAATATTTCAAATATTGCTTTTAATTTCAAGTAGGTTCACCTTCTATAAAGAATTGGAAGATGTAAGGATTATCTTTTGTTTTTAAAATATATAATTTATCTGGATATGGACGTTGTTTATCAACAATATACTGACCTTTTTTCATTAACATATATGTTAATTGATCAAATTCACCATACTGTGAGTCAATATCAATTATATCTTGAGCTACATTATATAATCTACCTAAAGGATAATTAAAATTAGCTGAAAATTCTTCTTCTTTTACAGAAACATCTTCTTTTTTAATTGTTATAGGCATTTTTACTGTTACAATAATCTTATCATCTCCAATCTCTACATTAGTTTTTCTAGGTCCATAAAATATTTCATAACCTTTACCTTCAAATTTAGACATATCAATACATTGTGATAATCCTAAATCAAGAGCATTTTGTAATTCTTGTTCCATATGAGCTTTGGTTAACATTCTATTGTAACAGGTTGGTTGTTTTTTGATATTATAACATAAATAAGAAACTGTTTCATTATCCCACATTCTATAAGTATCAGTAGGAGTAGATAAATAACCACCTTGTAAGCCAATTTTTTCTATAAATTGAGGGGAAACTTCTTGTGTACATTTAATAATATGTTCTTTTATAGGAATCATTTTTGTGTTTAGATTATCTGGAGTTACAGGGCCAAAAAATAATTGCCCTTTAAGATATAAAACTAAAATAACAGCAGCTACAATTAAAATACCTAGAATTATAAATAGAGTAACTTGACCTCTTTTTTTCATTTTTAAAACCTCTTTTTATTTTTTATTGTTTTAATATTTATAAACATTATGGTACGTATACAATTATTTCTGGCATTGGATTATTATAAATATCTTTACAATTTATGTAATATTTTTTACCAGTAATTACTAAACTATGTTCTTTTGTATTATTGCCAGACATATCAGTTCCTGAACCATAAGTAAATGAATTTAATGAATATTGACAAGTTGATTCTTCATCTAATATTATGTATAAATTAGTTGCGTCTGTATAAAGATATCTTAAAATTGAAGTTGTTAAATCTGCTGTTATCTTAAAGTTTAAAATTTTAGATGCATTGTTATCTGCTATATCATAACATCTAATATCAAATGAATAATTATTTTTCTCTAAAATTAATGGTTGTGTATGGACATTTGAATTTGTGTTAACAAATTGTATAGCATTTGGAGCATTTGGTAATGAAAATAAACATGTTGCTTTTCCATTTTCTGCTCCATTACTTGTAACAGCATATAGTGTTATATTATTAGTATAAATTTCACCTAAACCATTAGGAGTTGGTTTAGTTTGAGCATCTAAATTTAAAGGTAAAGTTCCTTTTAATGTTAAAACATAACTTTGTTGATTTGTGTTATTAGATAAATCTTTACATCTAAAATAATAATTATTATTTTGATTGGGTTTAATATTTGTTAAAACTGTTAAACATTCATATGAATTAGTGTATAAAGCATCAGTATTATATTCATCTTGACAAATAGATAAATTAGACATTTGTTCATAAATTTTATCTTGTTGATCCCATTTACAATTTGCTGGTTCATTAACATATATTGTTAAAGGTGTTTGATTTATATAATTAGCAATGTAAGCATTATTTGCAATACTTGTTCCTAATATTATTGGAGGAGTTAAATCAGGACCTTTTTGTGTTTGTAAAGAAATTACATATTCTACTAAGTTTGAATTACCAGCTGCATCTTGACATCTTACATAATAATTGTAAGTTTGTCCATCTGGTAATAATAAAGTTATATTATGTTCTTTTTTGTATAATGGATCTGTAAAGTAATTTGGTAACATATCTTTATAATTTAATGTATGATTATCATTTATTTTACATTGAGCTAATTCATCTGTTTTAATACCAAATGTTATAGATTTATAAGGAGTAATAGCTGGTGTTATAGAATAACCATTTGTTTTTTCAACTAATGAATAACCAGGAGTTAGTGTTTCTGGCCATGGAGATATAATAGGAGCATTTACATCATTTGGAGATGTATCAACACAATTAACAGCACTTGTTCCTTCATTGATAATTTTACATGAACTACCTAGAGATTTGCATAAGTATTCTGTACATGTATTAAAACCTAATTTTTCTAGTTTATTTTTATCTACACATTTGTTGCAATCAGCTCCTCCTATAGGAGCTTGCCATGGATGACATTGTGTTGTTATGGTAACATATTTAATTTTACAACTTCCAAATATTAATGAGAATATTACAAATACAACAGCTATTGCACCAAGAATCCAACCAATAACAGGAACTCCTATAAAAGCACCAAGACCAAGAAATTCAAAAGCTGCAGAAGGAACAAATGTAGTAAGAATACCTCCAGATATTGTTGTAGCAATAGTTGTTACACCTACTGTAAATGCCCCTGCATAAACAGCTACTGCTATAACTGCGGCAGCTAGTGGTAATGCCAAAGTTTGTGCAAATTTTTCAAGTCCACTTGGTTGATATTGATAAGTTGCTTCTAAAACTTTTGAGAAAGATTCTGATAAATTTTGCATGTTTCCATAAAGACCATATTTACTCCAATTTAACCATGCATCATCACTTGGTTGTTTAGTAGTTGCTTTTTTATTTTTTAGATAAATAAAACCTGCATTAGATTTAACACCTAAAATATTGTAATTTGCTCCACAATCACCTTGGGCTTTACACCATTTAGCTGTATCATCAATATATTTTTGAGTTAGACATTTACAATTTGCAACACATTTGCCATGACAATCAATAGCAACAACACATTTTGTGTTAGCTGTTTTACATATATCTTCACCTTCTTCCCAAAATTTAAAACCTTGTTGTACTGAAGAAATATTTTGTTTAATTAAAGAATCATAGATTTCATTTTTTAAACAAGCTGCTCCTGAAAAATCTCCTAGATTTGTAGTAGTATTACCTTGAACACAAATTTCTTCTCTATATTCACGACAAGGTTCTACTAATTCATTACCATAAATACATAAATGTCTATATTGTCTAGAACCAGGGCGATCAAGATAATCTCCTGTTCCTGATTCATACATACACCAAGCTTCACCATTTTTTTTAGAATCTATAGACATTGAAGCCGGTGTTCTTGGATCTTTAAATGGATTTAAACAATTAATACTTTTACATGTTGTTTCATTATTAACAACACCACAATAAGTATCTTTTTCATAGCTACAATCTTGAGCTATTTCTTCTTTGTTATTACATGAATCAAACCAATAAACATCTTCTTGTCCTGGAACACATGCTTTATGATGATGTGCTGTACAGGAACATTTTAAATTTGGAGAAGAGCATAAAACATTTTTATGAAATCCTAGACTTGGTGAAATTGGTTCATTTGAAGTTGGACATTGTTCTTTTGTTGTATAAGCACATGTTCCATCAAAATTAATACAACAACCTTCATCATATTTTGTACATTCATTTAGACATTGAAATTCATCTGAAATACTTTCTCTAAAATAATTTGTATTTTTTAAAGATGAATATGGACTTGCTTGATAATCACACTCATTTTTTGTTGCTAAAAAACATTGATTCCCTAAAACACAACAACCTTTTTTACATTGAGAAACGCTTTCACAAGAAGAATCTATATTAGAGATTGTATTTAAATTGGATCTACATGAAGCAAGAGCTACATTTTTATAACAATGACCTTGTTGATCTATACAACAAACTTTTTGACAGTAAGATGTTTGTTCACAGGTTGTATAAACTTTATTATAATTAGGAGCACAATTTGATTCATCTGTATATAAACAAAAAGCATTGTCTTTTGTTTTTTCACAACATGCTTTTTGAGTTGCACTTACATCCTTAACTAAATCTCCAATTAAATAAACTGTAAAAATACTACAAATTATAATAAAAATCATAAAAACAGCTTTCTCTTTAAGAAAATACCACCTCATAGAATAATTAAAACATTAATATGTTTAAAAAACTTTCTCTAATCGTTACTAACTCTAGGAGCTAAAATTACAGAAAAATTTAGTTTATCTTTAATAACATATTCTAATTTTAATGGATAATCTTTATTAAAATAAATATTAACTTTTTTTGTTAATTTACTTCCTTTTATTATTTTTTTAAGATAATCTATTGAGTAACGTGATTTAATGGCTTCTTTAGAATCAAGTTTAATAGATGTTTCTTCATCAGGAGAAATTTCAACTTTTGCATTGTGCAATGAACCTTGAGATTCTATTGTAAATTTATTTTTTTCAGCTATTAAAGCTACTGATTCTGAAATAATATCCATATCCTCTATAGCTTCATCAAATACAATTGTGGATGATTCTATTTTTACTGGAAATGTTAGATTAGGAACTCTTTGTTCTTTTTTTTCAAGATCAATTAAAGCTAGATTAAATGTCCTTGTAGAGTCACCTTTTATTTGTATTTTTAACTTATTTTTCTCTTTATCATGTTCTAAAGAAACAACATCAGAAGGCTTTGCTCTCTTTAGAATTTGTTTAAATGAATCTAAACTTATTGCTATTTCTAGAGGCTTTTCAATTTTATATTCTGTAAAAGCTGATCTTAATAATTTAAAAATGATCATTGCTACATTTGCTGGATCCATTGCAATTAATTCAATTTTATCTTTATCTATCCTAAAATGGACTTCATTAACTAGCTCAGATATTATAGATATACTATCTGTTAATAATTTTGGTTCAGCTAAGGTTAATTTCATGTTTTTTTATAATAAAGATAAGCTTTTATTATTTTTGGTTTAAGAATTTCTTATATTTATTATATAAATCTTTATTAATCAAAGATAAATCTTGTATTATTTGAGCTTGAATTTCAAGACCATTTTCAAATGGTATTACTCGACCAAATATGCGAACATAATTAAAACCTGGTATATTTTCTGAGTAAATAGATATTTGAGATGTACCATCATCTAAAATAAATGTATTTTTATCTTTATTTACAATTACTCCAGAAATAGCTACATTAATATCATATTCTGAAACATCTTTAATTTGTTTTTCTTTATAGGAATATGATTCAAAGACCATTTAATATTTCCTCCATGTATGATCACATTTAGTACATTTAAAAAATCTTGTTTCTGCTTCATCACCAGATCTTGTTTGAACAGTCCAGTAATATGCTTCATTATTTCCACATTTAGGACACTCTTCTTTTTCTTTGGGTAAAGTTTCTATTTTTTTGTCTATGACTTCTATTTTATCTGTTTTTTGATAAAGTACTTTTTCTTTTAAGATTAAATCTTCCTTTTTCTTTGTAGAATAACCACATGAACAAGAAAGTTCCTTTTTATTATCTTTTTTAGGTAAAAGTATAACCCCACATTTAGGACAAAAATTCATTTTATAGCTCCTATTATATTTGTAAATAAAATTTTAACCCAACCTAAATAAGGAATTTTAATAATTGCTTTTCCTGTATTTTTAATTTGTTGTTCATCAATTTCTTTAAGGTCTGTATCTAAATTATTATCACCTTTAGTTGTAAAATAATACATTGAATTTTTTTGTGATATTTTAACAACACGATGTATTATTGGGTTTGGATACATTTGTGACTGGTAAACTAGAATATCACCTATTTTAATATTTTTCGGTTGTATGCCTTTTAATATCATTATATCTCCTTTATTAAAACCATTATGAAATGGAAAGTTATTAAATTGTTCTTTAGTAAAACCTTTATTAGTATACCAATCACCACGAAGATTATACCATTCATTAAAATTTAAATGATTAAAATTACATGATGGTTGAGTATTATGTTCCATACTACAAGAAACAACTGCTACAATAGGATAATTTGTGCTGAGTAGTAAACCAAAACCTGGATAAATTATAAATTTAACTAAAATAAAAGCTAGAATAACATTAACAATCCATGATAATAAAGAATCATCATGCCATATAAAGTGCCATGTCTTTTTTAATAAATCTTTTATTTGCATTTTTTTTCTATTATTTCTCCATTAGGTTCTTTTTCTTTAAAAATTTGAGTTTGAAATGAATAAATTTTACATGATTTTTGCTGCCATGTTTCTGGTAATAAACCAGCTTTAAGGCATGTTTGATTTAAGAATTCTTGTATAGAAAACTTATTTTCAGAAGCTACTTGTGGTAATAATAATCCTTTATATTTATCTGCTTGTGCTATTAAACCATCTCTACCTATTTTGATTTTTTTAAGGTATTCTTCATAAGATTTTACTTTTATTAATTTAGGTTTTGTTAATATAGAAATTTCAAAGAGTATTTCATCTAGTTCTTTTTCATGAACTGGTCTAAATCTTGGATCTGAAAAAGCAGCATATCTGGCTGCTTCAATTACAGCTTTATTTAAAGGTAACTTTGTTTCTATGAAACCAATACAGCCGCGTAAATTTCCATCTACTGTGTGAATTGTTACAAAAACTCCTCTTTTTTCAATGATATTAGGAATATTAAATTTATTAAAAAATAAACATGAACGAGCTAATTTTACTAAGGATTTACCATCTTCAAGATTCATTTTAATTTTTTAATTTTTTCTTTAAAATCTTTATTTTTCTTTTTAAGTCTAGATATAGCAGCTAATAATACTTTTTTAGGATTAGTATTTGTTGTTTCTAATATAAAGATAGGATTACTTGTTAATGAATGAGGAATATTATAACCAGCTAATTTTATAGATGAATCATTCCAGAGTTCTTTTCTTAAGATATTACAAAACGTATGAGATTCATCTTTAAGTTCAAATTTAAGCTTATTTTTAGATTCCTCTAGAATATTGATTTCCATAGTAGAACATGAAAAGTCTTATTTTTTAAATCTTTCTATTTTCCAAAATCCTACTTTAACATTATATACTTTTTTAGTATGAAAAAAAAGTGTTCTTTTTAATGGAAAATTTAATGTCATTATTTTTTTGGATTTAAAGCCATTTTCTTGAGCTAATTGCTCAATAAAACTTTGAGATTCTATTTTATGAAAAGTATAGATCTTGTTAGAATTCTCCATAGCAATTAATAAAAATAGTTTATCTGCATGAGTGTTTTTAACACCAAAAGGGGGATTCTGAATTACAACATCTACCTTATTATGGAAATCCTTAATATGTTTGTTTATGAAAATTGCATTAAATTTTTTATTTAGTTTTTTTTCTATAAATTTTAGATTTTTATAGGCTATATCTAATATTTTTTTGTCTACATCTAAAAAGATAACTTTCTTTGCACCAAGAATTAATGAACCAATACCAAAAATGCCATTACCACATCCTAAATCTGCTATAATCTTATTTTTAATATCAGATTGCATATAAGCAAACCATAATGATTCAGCAGCAATTTCGCATTCAGTAGGATATTGTTCTAAATTAATATCCTGTTTTTCAAAAGTTTTTAATTTAGATAGTAGAATAGCTAATTGTTTTTTATTCATTTTTAATTTTTAGTAAATAACCAATGGTTAATTTTTCATTTTTGAAATTTATATTGGATACTTTTTTTGCTTCTTTGTATTCTTCAATTAATTTTATTTTTAGGAATTGCTCTAATTTTTTTGTTGTTTCTATAGATGGTTTTAAATGACCTGATTCTATATTATGAATTGTTGATTCTCGCTCAGCTATTAATCTAGCTAATTCTATTTGTTTTAGATTTAAGTTTTCACGAGCATTTTTTATTTTTTCTGCATAATCCTGTACAATAATCTCAATAGTTTCATTATCTTTTTGAATTGATTTTAATTTAACTTTTACAAATTTTTCTTCTTTAATATGTGTTTTTTCAAGAGTTATTATTTTACCATATTTTATACATAAATTACAAACAGAAACTAAAGAACCTTCTATTATAGCATCTACAAGTTTTGATTCACGACCACATAAATCACATTGCATTTTTGATAGCTTGTTCTATTTCTTCAATAGTATGGGTATCTTCAAGTTTATTTTTTTCTCCAATTAAGATTGTTGGTACTATACTAATGTTATATGTTGTTTTAATAACATTTACTGTTGCTATGTCTAAATCAAGTGGTATTGGTATCAACATTATTTGTTGGCCATATTTATTTTTTAGATCTCTTAAGATCAAAGATATTGTTTCTTGTTTTGGTTTTTCTATTAATGATGGTTTATCCAAATAAAAATATACTACATTTGTATAATTTGCTTTACATTTGTCTTTTAGATAAATACTGTTTAACCAAAATTCAATTTTAAATAAAGCATAACGTTGTTTTTCATATAATAACTGATTATCATTATTTAGTTTATTTGCATTTTCATAACGTTCTATTTTTAATCCTTCTTCATATACACGATCGGCAAAATTTAAATTTTCTTTTATTGCTATATCACAAAATTTTGGATTTAATATCTGAAAATATGTGCTTTGTAATTTTGCATCAGCCCATTCTACTTCCACTGTTTTATATTCTTCTCTTATATTATCTATCCTAGAGGATTCCATAAAATAACCCAATAAAACTCCAAGTATAAAGACTATGGCTGTTATTATAGCAGCTTTCCAAAAAACATCTTTTTGTACTACCATTTTATTGTTTTATTCATAAAAAATAAATAAAGAGATTGTATAAACACTAAAGGATATAAAATTAAATAGAAAAACATGTATACTAGTAGTGTAAATTTTCTATGTGTGGGTATTTTTCCTGGATCCATCATTTTCAAACCAAATGTTATATAGATTAAATATATAGTTATTAATAAAAGACCAAAAATTGTAAATATTGAGGGAGTTAAATTTAGATATTTAAATTCAAGTGTAAAACTATTAGTATTTATCGAATAGAAATATAATAAAATTTTAGAAATTATTCTTCCTCCAATGATGTATAGTGCTACTATAAAACCTAGTAAAGCTAGTATAAATGAACTTAAGTAAAATGGGGCCACCCAAACTCCAAGCATACCATATTTTGTTTTTCCTAATGTATCTTTATGCTTTGAAAAAGTTTGTAAACCACCAATATCCCATCTTAAACGTTGATGCCACCACTTACTAAACTTTTCTGGAACAACTGTATAAACCTTTGCTGATAGACACATTTTTATTTTATGATTATTTCTTAGAATGCGCCAAGCTAGTTCAATATCTTCAGTCATATTATTTTTATCAAAACCGCCTAATTTTTTTAAAGTTGATTTTCTATAGACACTTAAAGGACCTGGTGTAACATAAACTGAATTTATAAACTCTAATAATTTTCTTGCCCAAGAAATTAAAGTATATTCAATAAATTGTAGTTTTCCTAATAATTTCTCTTGATTTTTTACTCGAACTGCTGAAGTAACTGCTTCTATATTTGGATCTTCTTTAAAACAATTTATTACTTTTAATAAAGCATCTTTTTCATGATAGCAATCTGCATCAACTGCTGCAATGAACTCATTTTTAGCAATATTAATACCATAATTTAAAGAATCTGCTTTACCAGAATTTGGTTTAGTGATGACTTTTATTTCTTTGAATGACCTTGCTATTCTTTCTGTATTATCTGTTGAACCATCATTTAAAACAATGATTTCAATTTTATCTTTTGGATAATCTAGATTTAAAACTGAGTTAATAGTTCCTGCTATTGTTTTTTCTTCATTATAAACTGGTATTAGAATACTGACAGTAGGTAAGTTTTCTTTAGAAAGATTATAATTAAATAATTCTTTTCTGTTTTTAAAGAGTAATAGTAAGAAGATAGAATATAAATAAATACTTATAATAATTACAAATAAATAAAGTCCTGTTATAAATTCCATAAATGCCTCTCTTTGTATGACATTATTTTCTTAAGTTTTTAAATTTTTTGTATACAAAAATCATAAAAATAGCTGTTATAGATCCTAAAGCATTACAAATTAAATCTTGTATTGTGTTTATCCAGGGGTCTTGGCCAATTATATTTGTATTATAAGCATAATTTGAAGTTCCAAAAGTAGGACCTGCTAAGGCTGCTGAATTAATATCTGAAACATTGCTTAGTATTGCACTATAATATTCAGATATTTCCATTAAAGCGCCTAATCCTAATGATGCTAAAAATATTAAAAGAAATGTTATAGATTTTGGTAAATTTATTTTTTTATGAATTAGATAATTATAACTAAAAAGAGCAAAACTAAAAAAACCAAAGAAATGTGTTAATCTATCATATCCAAATGGTAATGGTGATTTAAAATAAAAACCAAATGTACCAAATGCATTTAGAATTAAATCTGCGCATAATAAAGAAAATATTAATGGTGTTATGAATGTTTTTTTATATGTTAAAAAAAGTAATGTTATAACCAAAATTGTTACTGATATTTCTTTAAACCAACCTGTTTTATTAATATAAGAATGATATGCTAATAAAATTAGTATGATAATTGAAATTATATATAATATTATTAATTTTTTATTCATCTTTTAGTTTAATTTGATTTAAGGTTTCTTTTAATAGTTTATCATCTATATCAAAATAATCATAAAACTTAGATGTTAATTTTAACATTCTGGTTCTGCCTGCTTTTTCAGATAAAATTAAACCTTGCTCTTTTAGAATATTAATATGATCGTATGCTTTATTGCCACGAATTTTAATAACATTAGATTGTAAAACTGGTTGTTTATAGGCTATAACTGCTAATGTTTTTATTGTTGGTGAATCAAGCTCTTTGGTTGAAATTAATTTATTTGTTATTTGACTATATTCTTTTTTTATATTTAGTTTGTATTTATTGTCTAATTCCTGAATTGTTAATGCTGAATCTTTTTCAGAATATTCTTTTTTTAATTGTTCTATTAATTCTTTTATATAACTAATTGAACCAATACCACAAGCTTTAGATATTTCTTCTAAATCCATAAATCTACCAGTTGTAAATAATACTGCTTCTACCTTTTTTTTATCTTCCATAATCATTATAAAATAGAACTAGATTTATAAATTTTTAGTAGATTAAATACATCTACCATTAGAGCATCCATTAGAACATTCATACCATTTCATTTTTACTTCATTATTTTCACAATATCTTTCTTTTAAAAAATAGGTATTCATATAACACTCATCATAGTAATATTTACCATTTTTAGTTACTATACCAAAAGTGTTATAATTTAAGCCATCATCTGTATCAGTGCATCTTTCATTTAGAGCATTTCCTGTTATCCATGGCCATACTGATTTTCCTGTTATATTGCTAGTTGAGCTATTAAAAATAAAAACTAGACCTAGAATTAGGATAGCAAATAAAAATATTTTTTTATTATCCATGTTTATTGCCATATCAAACTTATAGAAGAGGTTACTTAAATATTTATTGGGAATCTTAGAATAGCTGCTATTCCACCTAGATCCCTTAGTTGTTGACCTTCTCTTGTATCTATAGAAATAACTTGTGTTATTGAGTTGGTTTTTTCTGCTTGTTCTTCATAAGATTCAATTAAATTTGTATCTAAAGATTCTGATAACAATAATATTTCAACTGCTCCTAATTGTAAAGCTTGTTCGACTTCTTTTTTACCATAAGCAACTTTTTCTGGAGTTTTTGCTAATAAATCAAAAAATCTATTCATCAATTCTTTTTCTTCAATTATTATTTCTTTAGCTAGGATATCTTTAGATTTATCAACAAGATTATGTAAACCAAATGCATCTGTATATGTTACATCTTGAATTGCAATTATTTTTTTCTTTAATTCATTATTTAAATAATGAACAAATTCTTCTTTAGTAGGACCAGGACCACCTATAATTAAACCTTTTAAATTTGGTTTATCCAAAAATTCTTTATTTGCATAATCTGCAATTCTTTTAAAAAATTCTTTTGCAGCTCCTTCTCTTAATCTTTCAAATCTTTGAGAAGAGTTGTGAACTATTAGACCATTAGCTATAAAATTATGATTTTTGGTTTCAATATCAATTGTTTTTTGCAGACCAATAGAATCTATCTTAGATATTTTAGCAATAATTAGATTTGATTTGTAAAAAAGTTTTAGTCTTCTTTTTAGGTCAGTGTCTTTAATTTTATCTAAAATATTCTTTTTGAATATCTCTTTGTTTAATTGTTTTTTATTAACAAAAAAATCAGGACATTTAAATTGAGTTGTGTTTAATCCGGAGTTTCTTATTATTCTTGCAATCTCCTTTCCATTAACTACTATTTGTCTTACTCTATTAGTATTACTCCTATTATTAATTATCTTTTTTAATTTATTTTGTTTTTCAGATGAGCTAAAACCTATTAGATTATAGAACTTCTTTAGAGATTCTGTGTCGTCTATTGCTAATGTATACCTAATTTTATTAGAATAAGGGTTTCTTCTATTGTCATATTCATTTATTGAAGATATAATCCTTAGTCTTAATAATGCAAATTGTAATTGTCTAACTAATGGTTCATTGTTTATTCCTAATGCAACTCTGTTACTAGAAACATACCCCTCGGCATCAAAAAATCCTGAAATAAATGAGGCTATAGACTTATTTGAAGATTTTAAGATGATAGAAGGAATTTTTTCAGATAAAGTTTTATCTCTTTTATTGAAGATATTATTAAATAATTGTGAGATTATTCTGCTATAAACCCTAATTTGATAATAATTCTTATTTTTTCTAAATCTTAAATCTACTTTTGTTTTGAAGGTGTTTTCAATTATTTTTTTATAATATTTCGCAACTTCTTTTCTTTGTTCGAAAAAGGTCAATCTGTCTATTTCATAACTACCATCTCCTAGATAATAGCCTATGATCTTAGCAAATTTTGAGTTTATTTTACTTGGAAAACTTACTTTCTTAGTATTAAAGTTTTGTTTAATAGTGGGTTTAAAATCTATTTTTTGATCTTTTAAATTTAAGTCTATTTTTTCAGGTAGAATTAGGTAATCTCCCTTTTTAATTCTAGAAAGAGGTTTTTCTTCGATGCCATTTTCAGTTCTAACAAAAAATGTATGATTTTTTGAAGATTTAATTTCAAATCTAGGATAGTAAGTTGAAATTCTAAATAATTCTTTATTATTTTCCCATTTTGCGATTATTGGTGTTTCTTCTGTTTGTTCTTTATTAAAATTTTCAGATATGGTTAATAAAGGATTGTGAGCATCTTTTATTTCAATTATATCTCCATCATCTTTCATGATAAATGTGTCAGGAGCTATACATTGACCTCCCGCACGCGTTTTACCAGGAACAGCTGATGTTAATTCATCTAAAACAGTTATACTTGTGCCTTTCAATAGACCTAATGCTGCTTCTCTTCTATCGATAACGATTAAACCATATATCTCTTTAACTTCGAGCATTTCTTTTAAATAATCTAAAATAAATGTTTGGTCACATCTATAAAGTCTCATTCTTAATGGTTCAGGTGGTTCAATAGACCAAATTTTAAGATCAACTTTACCTTCTTGAGCAGCTACATTTCCAGCAAAAATGGCTAAACCATTTGGAGGAGTTCTTTTAAATAATCTCAAATGCCTAATTGCTTTTTCTAAAGAATCTATAACATTATTTCTTGTTTTAGCATCTTTAATATTAGAAGCTGTTCCTTGTTCTTGTTGTAAATGATTAATTATTTTATTTAAATCATAATCTGCTGGTACATAAACAGAAACTAATTCTGTATGGCGACCTCTTATTATTTCTAGTTCAGAAATAAATTTTCTTAATTTTTGTTTTTCTTTTGTACTTAAAGACATAGTTCAATATTAAAATTGCCCGTTTTTATTTCTTTAGCTTTTGTACAAGCTTTTAAGTCTTGTAAAACTGGTTTTAAGATTTGTATTTGTTTTTTATCTAATGTTAAAATTACTTCTTCTTTTAGAGATTTTTGTTTTTGTGTTTTAAATTGTCTGACTTTAGCTAGAATTTCTATAAATAAATCACCAATTTTTTCTGTTTTTTTATTTTCTATTTTTAGATTTGGCCATTTTGATATATGAATTGATTTTAATTTTTCTTTTTTTGTAAAATAATTTTGATAAATTTCTTCTGTAATGAATGGCATTATAGGAGCTATTAATTTTAAAATATTTAATAAAGTTGTATGAAGTGTATATTGTGCTGATAGTTTAGCATTTTTATTGTAATTTTGTGAATTATATAATCTATCTTTAATTATTTCTAAATAATTATCACAAAAAATATGCCAAAAGAAATTTTCTGTTTCTGTTTTTGGTTTGAAAAAATCATATTTTTCAAATGCATTAGAACAATTTTTAATTAATTTTGATAATTTTGCTAAAATCCATAAATCTAATATTTCTAATTTAGGTTTTTTACCTTTATAATCTTGTAAATGAGATATTGAAAACTTTGAGGCATTCCATAATTTTATTATCATTTTTTTACCAGAAATTAAATCTTTTTCTTGATATGGAAGATCTTCGCCTAATTTTGAACCTGCTGCCCAAAATCTTAGTGCATCTGAACCATATTCATTTGTAATATCTTGAGGTTCAATAACGTTATCTTTAGATTTTGACATCTTTTTTCTTTCTGGATCCAAGACAAAACCAGAAATCATTACATCTTTCCAAGGATTTATTTTATTATGAAGTTGAGATTTAACAACTGTTGTAAATAACCAGAATGTTATAATATCATGAGCTTGTGGCCTTAGATTCATTGGATATAATTTTTTATATAATTTTGGAAATAGAGAAGCTGCTATTTGTGGTGTTAATGAAGAAGTTGTCCAAGTATCTAAAACATCTTTTTCTGGAATAAATTCAGAATTACCACATTTAGGGCATTTTTTAAATTTAGGTTTGTCTTTTATAGGATCTACTGGTAAATCTTTTTCATTTGCTAAAATAACATTTTCACATTTTGAACAATACCAAACTGGAAATGGAATTCCAAAGAATCTTTGCCTAGAAATAAGCCAATCCCATTGTAAACCATTAACCCAATGTTCATATCTAGAAAACATGTGTTTAGGGTACCAATTTAATTTTTTACCCCATTGCAACATATCTTTTTTTAAATCTAAATATTTGATAAACCATTGTTTTGATTCAACAAATTCAATTTCAGTACCACATCTTTCATGAACATTAACAGTATGAGTTATTGGTTTTTGTAAAATCAATAAATTTTCATTTTTTAAATCTTCAATGATTTCTTTTCTTGCTTCTTTAATAGACATTCCTTCATATTTGCCAGCTAAAGAGGTCATTTTTCCATCTTTTGTTATTGCATTTCTAATTGGTAAATTATATGCGCGTTGCCATTCCATATCAGTTTGATCACCAAAAGTACAACACATTACAATACCAGTGCCTTTATTAGGATCAGCTCTTTCATCTGGCATTATTGGAACATATATGTTAAATAAAGGAACTTTTGCTTTTTTTCCATGATATTTTTTATATCTTTCATCATTAGGATGATAGAAAATAGCAACACAAGCTGGTAATAGTTCTGGTCTAGTTGTAGAAATAATTAAATTTTCATTATTTATTTTGAAAATAATATCATTAAAATAAGAAGCAATTTCTTTATCTTTACATTCTTGCTGCGAGATTCCTGTTTGACATTCAGGACACCACATTGCTGGAGCATATTTTCTATATTCTCTATTTATTTTATATAAATCTATAAAGGATTTTTGAGAAATTTTTTGACAATGTTTATTAATTGTTGTGTAATAAATAGAAAAATCGCAGCTTGTTCCAATTCTTTTCCAATCTTCTATATATTTTGGTCTTACTTCTTCTAATGTTTTTAAGCATAAATCTATAAATTCTTGTCTATCTATTTTAGAAGCTTTAATATTTTTTAGATTTTCAATTAATCTTTCAGTTGCTAGTCCATTATCATCAGTCCCAAATGGATAAAAAATATTTTTTTGTTGCATTCTATGATATCTTACAATAAAATCTTGTTGAGCATAAGAAAAAGCATGACCTAAATGCATTTTACCAGAAACTGTTGGTGGTGGTGTATCTATTGAAAATATTGGTTTTTTACTTTTAGGATCAAATTTGTATATTTTGTTTTTTTCCCAAAATTGTTGTATTTTTGGTTCAGTTATTTTAAAATCATAATTTTCTTGCATGTATTTAATTTATTAAAGATATTTTATATAACTTTCTATTGGTTTAGAAAGGTTTAAAAAGATTTTATAATTGTTTTAGTTCTATGGGCAAGTAGCTCAGCCTGAACAGAAATAGTGGCTAAGGAGAGCACACGGCTGAAGAGTTAGGCTGAAACCGTGGTGTCGGGGGTTCAAAATTGGTTTAAAATGGATTTAGCCAATGTAATTCCCCCCTTGCCCATCTTTTCTTTTAATAGAAATATTTATTAATAAGAAAATTTTCTAATTTAAGAGGTGTTTATATGAAGAGCAAAAAAAGAGGAGCAATTGAGCTTTCTATGACTACAGTTATTGTAGTTATTATTGGTATAACATTATTAACTTTAGGATTAAGATGGATTTATGGTATTTTTGGTGATATTGAAAGACAAAGAACTCAAATGACTGATGCTATGGATAAACAAATAAGAGATATGTTTGGAGAAAGTGATAAAGGTCTTAACTTATTAACAACATCTATAACTATTCAACAAGGTAAATCATATGATTTAGGTATTGCTATAAAAAATACAGGTAGTAATGATAATCAGCATTTTAAATATGATATCATTACAGATCAAATACCAAGTAATGCTGTTGCTAGCTCTGTTCTTACTTGGTTTATGTATACTAAAGCTACATCTATAAATCAATATCCATTTACATTAAATTCTGGACAAATTAAAACTGATTTGATTTCAATAAATGTACCTAAAAAAGGAGCTCCTTTAGGAAATTATAGAATGATTGTTAAATTAGAGTGTAAAGAAGATAGTAGTTTGAATTATGATCAACCATTGATAATAAGAATTGTTTAAATAAGATTTAAATACTATTTCTTTTTTTATTAATTTATGAAGCTATATAATACATTAACAAGGAAAAAAGAAGAATTTAAGCCTATTAAAGATAAACAAGTTGGAATATATTCTTGTGGACCAACTGTATATTGGTATCAACATATTGGAAATTTAAGATCTTATATATTAGCTGATATTTTGAAAAAAATTTTAATTTATAATGGTTATAAAGTAAAACATGTGATGAATATAACAGATGTTGGTCATTTAACAAGTGATGCTGATACTGGAGAAGATAAAATAGAAAAAGCTGCTGCAAAAGAAGGAAAAAAAGCAGAAGATATTGTTAATTTTTATTGGAAAGTTTTTAGAGATGATTTTAAAAAGTTAAATATAACTGAGCCAAATATATGGTGTAAGGCTACTGAACATATTAAAGAACAGATTGAATTGATAAAAAAATTAGAAAAAAAAGAGTTTACATATGAAACAACTGATGGAATTTATTATGATACAAGTAAATTTAAAGATTATGGTAAATTAGCAAGATTAAATATAGAAGGTTTAGAGGCTGGAAAAAGAATTGGAATGAGAGAAAAGAGAAATATAACTGATTTTGCTTTGTGGAAGTTTTCTGAAAAACCTGGATTAAGGCAACAAGAATGGAAAAGTCCATGGGGTGTTGGTTTTCCAGGATGGCATATTGAATGTTCTGCTATGAGTATGAAATATTTAGGAGATCATTTTGATATTCATACAGGAGGAGAGGATCATATACCAATACATCACACAAATGAAATTGCACAAAGTGAAGCTGCAACAGGAAAAAAATTTGTTAATTATTGGCTTCATGGAGCTTTTTTAACATTTAAAGGAGAAAAAGTTAGTAAAAGTAAAGGTGGATTATATACAATTGAAGAATTACAAGAATTAGGTTTTAAACCATTGGCTTATAGATATTTTTGTTTTAATGCACATTATAGAAGTCCTTTAGAGTTTACATTAGATAATTTAAGTAGTGCACAAAATTCTTATGAAAGAATAAAAAATATTATCTCTGAATTAAAAGATGATAAAAAAATAAATAGAAAGTATTTACAAGATTTTGAAAAAGCTATTAATGATGATTTAGATATGCCTAAAGCAGTTTCTATTTTATGGAATTTGTTGAGAGATAAAAATGCAGAAGGTAAAATTGGAACTATTAAAAAGATGGATGAAATATTTTGTTTAGATTTGCTTAAAAAAGATGAGTTGAAAATACCAACAGAAATTAAAAAATTAGTTGATGAAAGAGAAAAAGCAAGAAAAGAAAAAAATTGGAAAAAATCTGATGAATTAAGAGATAAAATTAAAGAACTTGGTTGGCAAATTAATGATACTAATGAAGGTTCAAAATTAAAAAAAATATAGAATGATAATTAAAAAAATTGGTGTTGTTATATACTATAAAGATAAAAATAATATATATTTTTTAATTTTACACCGTGTTCTTAGATGGGTTGGGTGGGAAATTTTAAAAGGTACTATCAAGAAAAATGAAAAACCTTTACAAGCTTTGAAAAGAGAATTAAAAGAAGAAATTAATATTAAAAATTTTAAGGTTATTAAAAAAATAAATAAACAAATAAAGTTTAAATGGGATCATAATAATGTTATAATAAATAATATATTTCTAGTTAAAATTGATAAAAATAGTAAAATAATATTAAATAAGAATACTAGAAAAGAACATGATGGACATTTATGGGTAAATAAACAAAAAGCTATAAAAATATTAACATGGAATAACACAAAAACATTATTAAAAGGATTAAATAGAAACCTTTTTAAATAGATTTTAAGGATTATTCTTAATTCAATAAAGATGTAAAATGGCTAGTATATATGATGTAAATGCTGAAAAATTGATAAAAAAAGCAGCTGAAGAGCTTAAAAAAGACATAAAAATGCCAGAATGGGCTAAATTTGTTAAAACTGGAGCTGGCAAAGAAAGACCTCCAGTAGAAAAAGATTTTTGGTATATAAGAGCTGCTTCTATACTAAGAAAAATCTATATAAGTGGACCTATTGGTGTGGAAAAATTAAGAAAGAAATATTCTGCTAAAAAAAATAGGGGTTATAAACCAGAAAGAGTATATCTTAGTAGTGGAAAAATAATAAGAACAATATTACAAGATCTAGAAAAAAATGGTTATATTAAATTTGGAGAAAAAAAAGTTCATAAAGGTCGTATTATAACTGCAAAAGGTAAAAAATTTTTAGACAATTTAAGTAAAAATTTAAAATGAATAATCTAAAAAAGATCCAAAATGATCTCAAAGAGCAAATAAAATTACAACAACAAATTTCAGCTTTAGAGAATATAGCTAAACAATATATGACTAATGAAGCAATCTCAAGATATGGAAATTTAAAAAGTGCTCATCTAGAATTGGCAATTCAGGTAATAGCTATTATTGCACAAGGTGTTCAGATGGGCCAAATTAAAGAAAAAATAAATGATGAGCAATTTAAAGATTTACTTATGAGAATACAAAAACCAAAAAGGGAAATTAAAATTCAAAGAAAATGAGCAGATATATACCTCGAGGAAAGAAAAAAAGATTAATTAAAAAAGGAAAACAAACCAAATGGGCTCCTTTTTGGACAGTACCAAAAATATATGGTATTGGTAGAAGAGTTCATCCAGGAAGACATACAAAAATCAAGAGACACTGGAGAAGAAATAAAATTAATGCGTAAAAATGGCTGAAGAAACTAAAAAAGAAGAAAGAGTATATGTTATACCACTTAGAAAAAGATGGTTAAAAGTAGTTAAATATCAAAGAGGTAAAAAAGCTGTTAAAGCTGTTAGAGAATTTATAATTAAACATATGAAGAGTAATAATGTTAAAATTGGTAAATATTTAAATGAAATATTATGGGAAAGGGGTATTAGAAAACCACCTCATAAAGTTAAAGTTAAAACTTGGAAAGAAGATGATGTTGTTAAAGTTGAATTAATTGACGCTCCTATTGAAGAGAAAAAAGTTGAAGTTAAAGAAGAAAAAGAAGAGAAATTAAAACCAATTAAGGAAGAAAAAGAAGAGGTAAAAGAAAAACTAGAGGAAGAGAAAAAGGAAGTTCTAGAAAAAGGCATTAAGAAAAAGGAAAGGAAGATAACTAGAGTTAAAGAAAAATTTGCAGATAAAGAAAAGAGTATTATGACTAAAGAAGAAAAAATTATTGGTAAAACACAAAAGCCTCATCATGAGAAAAAGAAATAAAGTAGTTCTTGTTTGTTTTTAATATGAATAAGTTACCATTTGAGCAAATAAATAGGGAAATTTTGATTAAAAAAGAATATTCTACTAATGAAAAATATGGTTGTAATCCATATGATAGAGATGTTAAACAATTAATTGAGTATGGTATCATAAATTTAAATAAGCCTGAAGGTCCTACAAGTCATCAAGTTTCTGATTATGTTCAAAAAATTTTTAATATAAAAAAAGCTGGACATTCTGGGACGCTTGATCCTGGTGTTACAGGAGTATTGCCAATTGCTTTAGATAAAGCAACCAGAATTGTGCAAACTTTATTAAAAACAGGAAAGGAATATGTTTGCTTAATGCATATTCATAAAAAAATTGATGAACAAGAAACAAGAAATGTTTGTGATAATTTTGTTGGAATAATAAAACAAATACCACCTATTAAAAGTGCTGTAAAAAGACAAGAAAGAGAAAGAGAAATTTATTATTTAGATATTTTAGAGATTGATGGGCAAGATGTTTTGTTTAGAATTGGTTGTGAAGCAGGATTGTATATAAGAAAATTGTGTTTTCAAATTGGTCAGAAATTAAAAACGGGAGCTCATATGCAACAATTAATTAGAAGTAAAGTTGGAGCTTTTACAGATAAAGACTGGGTAAGTCTACAAGATGTTAAAGATGCTTACGAATTCTTTAAAGAAGGTGATGAGCAAGAAATAAGAAGGGTAATAAAACCTTATGAAATATCTGTTGATCACTTACCTAAAATTTGGGTTTCTGATAATACAGTAGATGCTTTATGCCATGGAGCTAATTTGTATGTGATTGGAATATCAAAATTGCATGATAAGATTAATGAAAATGATGAAGTTGCTGTTTTTACTTTAAAAGATGAATTGATTTGTTTAGGAAAAGCTACTATGAGTAGTGAAGAAATGTTAAAAAAAGAAAAAGGAATAGCTATTTTAACAAATAAAGTTTTTATGGAACGTGGAGTTTATCCAAGATATGCAAAAAATATATAATATTAATTATGAAATTCCTTTGATAGGAATGATTTTTGCAGGTCTAATAGATCGTGGAACCAATTTAATACAAGTAAGACCAACTAGTTTATGCAACCTTAACTGTAAATTTTGTTCAGTTGATTCTGGCGAAAAATCAAAAACAAGAATAAGTGCTTATGTTGTTGATAAAAATCATTTTATAAATTGGTTAAAACAATTAGCTGAATACAAAGGTAATGGTTTAGAAATAAATCTTGATTCTGTTGGGGAGGTTCTAACTTATCCAGAAATTACTGAATTAATTGAAGATATTAAAAAAATAAAACAAATTAGTAAAATTTCTATGCAAACTAATGGAACTTTATTAACAAAAGATAAAATAGATGAATTAGAAAAGGCTGGATTAAATCAAATTAATTTGTCTATAAATGCTCTAGATGCTGAATTAGCTAGAGAATTAAGTGGTTGTAAGTGGTATGATATAAATAAAATTCTAGATATTGCTAAAGAAGTTAATAATAGCAAAATTGAATTATTGTTAGCACCTGTTTATATTAAAGGCATAAATGATGATGAAATTGTTAAAATAATAAAATTAACTAAAGAATTAAATTGTAAGATTGGTATACAAAAATATGAAATTTATAAATTTGGTAGAAAAATTAAAAATGTTAAAGAAATGAACTGGTATAAATTTTATGAACAATTAAGAAAATGGGAAAATGAATATAAAATTAAATTAAGATTAGGTCCTTTAGATTTTGGTATTAAAAAAACTAAAAGATTACCTAAAGTTTTTAACAAAGGTAATAAAATTAAAGTTAAGATTATGTTACAAGGATGGATGAAGAATCAAATGATTGGTGTGGCTAATAATAGATGTATTACAATAATTAATTGCAATTCTAAAATTGGTGATGCTATTAATGTTAAGATTATAGAAGATAAGAATGAATTGTATATTGGTGAAATGATTTAGTTACAAGAAAGATTTAAATACTAATAAAAAATATTTTCTTAAATATAATATTATTAAACAAAAGGGGGTGGATTGATGGACAAACTAGGAAATTGGGCTTTTATTGTTGGCTTTATAGTTGCTATATTAGCTGGTTTAGTGATGAAATCATTAAATTTATGGGTTGTTAGTTTACTAGTTATCTTAGGTATAATAGTAGGATTCTTAAATGTTACACAAAAAGAAGCAACTCCTTTCTTAGTAGCATCAATTGCATTATTGGCAGCAGGAACAGCTGATTTAGGTATGTTCCAAAATTACATTAATTTAAGTCAAGCATTAGATGCTATTGGGATATTTGTTGCACCAGCTGCTATTATTGTTGCTATCAAACAAGTTTATTCCTTAGCTGCTAAGAGATAAACAATAATTTTTTCTTTTTTATTTCTAAAATTTTATAAGAAGATTATTTCCATTTTCTATAAGGGCATTTAAAAATCCAGCAATGTAAATTATGAAAAAATCTTCTAATTTTATTTTTATGGGTGTGGCATGGTTCATTGATTATTTTTTTCTCCCAAGGAAATCTATGGAATAAAGTATGTGGTGGGCAGAATTTCTTCATTAACTCTAAAAGATTATATTAGTATATAAAATTTTGCTCTACTAAAATTTTATAAATTAGATATTATAATATAATTATATGAGAAGAGTTCATATATTTATTTATGGTTTGGTTCAAGGTATATTCTTTAGAAGTAATATAAGAAAAAGAGCTTATAGTTTAAATATTAAAGGTTATGTTAGAAATATTGATAAAGGTGTTGAAGCTGTTTTTGAAGGTGAAGAAAATAATATTAAAAAGATGATTGAGTTTTGTAAGATTGGACCACCTGGAGCAAAAGTTGGTAAAGTAAATGTTATTGATGATGAATATAAAAATGAATTTAAAGAATTTAAGGTGTTATATTAATGTTTGTTAGTGTTACAATAAATGGAATTGAAGATATTACTTCTAAAGAAGTTAAAGGTAAAAAAATATTAGATAGAAGAGTCTTATTTAAAAAAGAATTAAAGAATTATAGAAGTTTAGATATAGTTTATAAATTAATTGATAAATTTGAATTTAGTGATTTTGAAGATTTAATAGATAAATTAACTAAAATAAAATTTAAAATAAAAAGTCCTTTTAAAGTTGAATGTAATAGAGAAGGACAACATAATTTTAAATCTGTTGATATCCAAAAAGAGTTAAATGATTTTTTTACTAAAAAAGGTTATAAATTAGATTATAAAAATCCTAAAAATATTATTTATATTGATATTATAAATAATAATTGTGTTGCTGGATTACTATTAAAAGAAAATTTACATAAAAGAAATTATAGAATCAAAATAAATAATCAAAGTATAAATGCATGTTTAGCTTATGCATTACTAAAATTAAGTGATTATAAAAAAGATGATATTTTAGTAGATCCTTTTTGTAAAGATGGAGTTATTTGTATAGAAGCTGCTTTGTTGAAAGGTAAAAAAATATATGGATTAGATGAAAATAAAAATAATATAAGAAATGCTAAAATAAATGCACAATTAGCTAAAGTTAAAATTAATTTTTCTATTTGTGGCATAGATTGGTTAAGTACTAAATTTAAGAAAAATAGTGTAAAAATAATAACTAATTTGTTTATATGCAATAGAAATGAACAAGAATATACTAAAATATTACCTGAGTTTTTTAATCAAGTTGATTATATTCTAAAAGATAAAATTGGAATAATAACAACAAAACCTGAATTAGTTAAACAATATGCTAATAAACTTAAATTGGAACATGAAAGAAAGATAACAATTGGTGGTATGATTTACTATATATTAATATTAAAAAAGTTTAAATAACCATATTCGTTATTGTTTAAAATGGAAGAAGATTTTCAATGGGCTGATGTAACAGCTAATGAAATTATAAAGAGAGACAAAAAATCATATGTTTGTTCATCAGGCGTTAGTCCATCAGGAATAGTTCATATGGGTAATTTTAGAGAAATAATAACATCTCAGCTAGTTATGCAAGCTTTATTAGATAAAGGTAAAAAAGCTAAACACATACATTATTGGGATGATTATGATAGATTAAGGAAAGTTCCTAGTAATGTTCCAAAAGAATTTGAAAAATATATTGGAATGCCTTTATCTGAAATACCTGATCCATTTAAATGTCATAAAAGTTATGCTTTACATTTTGAAAAAGAAATTGAAAAATACTTTAAAAAATTAGGTTTTAAAATTGAGATTGTAAGACATAGTGAAAAATATAAAAAATGTGTCTATGCTGAGGAGATTAAAAGAGTATTAAATGAAAAAAATAAGATTGTTGAAATTCTAAATAGATATAGGCAAGAACCTTTAGAAAAAGATTGGTGGCCTGTAAATATTTATTGTGAGAAATGTAAAAAAGATAATACTAAAATTTTGAGTTATGATGGAGAATATGAAATAGCCTATAGTTGCGAATGTGGTTATAGTAATACCATTGATTTTAGAAAAAAAGGTATTGTAAAACCATTATGGAGGATACAATGGCCTATTTGGTGGCATCATGAAGATGTGGATTTTGAACCAGGTGGTAAAGAACATTATAATACTAGTGGTGGTTCAAGAATAACTGCTAATGAGATATTTGAAGGGTTATATAAAAAAGAGCATCCTGTTGATTTAAAATATGATTTTATAATAATAAAGGGTGCTGGTGGTAAAATGTCTAGTTCTTTAGGAAATGTTATAACACTTAAAGAAGTTTTAGAAGTATATGAACCACAAATTGTGAAATACTTATTTGCTAGTACAAGACCTAATACTGAATTTGCTATAAGTTTTGATATGGATGTTATAAAAATTTATGAAGATTTTGATAGAACGGAAAGAGTTTATTTTGATAAAAAAGAAATTCAAAATGAAAAGAAATTAAGCAAAGAAAAAAGAATCTATGAGTTATCTGTTGTTGATAAAATTCCTAAAAAAATTCCATTTCAACCATCTTTTAGACATTTAACAACTTTATTACAAATTTATGAAGGTAATATAAATAAAGTTTTACAGAAATACAGAAAAAAAGATGTAAGAATTAAAGAAAGAGCTAAACTAGTTTGGAATTGGTTAGAAAAATATGCACCTGATGAAATGAAATTTAAGATTAAAGATAAAATTGACATTAAATTAGGTGAAAAAGAAAAAGAGGCTTTAATTAAGGTTCGTGAAATTTTAAAAAAAGAAAAAATAGATGATATTAATTTACATAATAAGTTTTATGAGATAAGCGAGGAATTTAATATAAATCCAAAAGACTTTTTTAAAGTTGCTTATTTGGTTTTGATAGACAAAGAAAAAGGACCTAAATTAGCATCTTTTATATTAGAAATAGGTAAATCTAGAGTAATAAGATTATTAGATCAGTTATAGGGGAGTGTAAAATGTGTGAAATATGCAATGCAATTATTCAAGCATCAATTCCAATTGTAGGTACTGGAAGTTTGATGGTTATTGGTAAAATAAAAGGAAAAATACGTAAAAAGAAAAATCATAGATAAAGTTTATATATTTTTTAATATCTAAAAATTGATGGAGGTGTTATTATGTCAGATTTATTGATTGTTAGATCGAAATTAAAGGATATTACTGGTGGTTTTAATGTATCTGGAGATTTTGCAGCTGCATTAAGTGCTAAAGTTGAGGTTTTAATTAAAGATGCTGTTTCAAGAGCAGAAGCTAATGGTAGAAAAACTGTAAAGGCTAGAGATTTATGAGCAAAGCTAAAGGAGCTCGTGCAGAAAGAGAATTACAACATATGTTTCATAAAAATAATTTTGGCGTTGTTCGCGTAGCAGGATCTGGAAGTGCTACAATACCTGCACCAGATTTACTAGTTGGTAATGGTTCAAGAGTATTAGCTATTGAGTGTAAATCATTGAAAAAAGATAAAAAATATATTACAAAAGAACAAGTTAAAGAATTAAAAGAATTTGCTAAAAGATTTGGAGCAGAGGCTTGGTTAGGAATAAGATTTGATAATAAAGGCTGGTATTTTTTGAAACATGAAGATTTTAAAAAAAGTGAAAAAAGTTTTATAATGTCTTTGGATTTAGCTAGAAAAAAAGGTTTAAGTTTTGAAGAGTTAATAAAATGAATAAGGAATGGTATATTGCAATCACAGAACTTTCTCATTGTGGTACTGGAAGTGGTATAGAGTGTATAGTAGGTTTATTTTGTGAAGATATAGAACAAGCACAAGATTTATTTAAAAAAGTGCCTGGAATAAAAAGAGATTTTCCTTATGAATTAAGATTTGCTACAAAAGATGAATCTAAAATTATTGAAAATATAATGCGAGATAGGCATCCTAATCATGTTGATGATTTCAAAATTAGAGGCTATTTTAAGCCTGGTATCATGAAATGGAACAAAGAGAAGCTTTATTTTACAAAAGAGTAAAGGACAACATTTTACAGTGTGAACTATGTCCTAGATATTGTGTTATTAAAGAAAATGAAGTTGGTAATTGTGGTGTAAGAAAAAATATTAATGGAAAACTTTATTCTTTGGTTTATGGAAAGCCAGTTAGTGCTAATATAGATCCTATTGAAAAAAAACCTTTATATCATTTTTTACCTGGAAGTAAAAGTTTTTCTATAGGGACTGTTGGTTGTAATTTTCATTGTTTAAATTGCCAAAATTATGAAATTTCACAAGCCAAATTTGAAGAAATCTCTCATATGGATTTACCACCAAAAAAAGTTGTTGAGCAAACTATAAAATTTAAATGTAAATCAATTTCTTATACATATACAGAACCAACTGTTTTTTATGAATATATGCTAGATAGTGCTAAATTGGCTAAGAAAAAAAATATAAAAAATGTAATGGTTAGTAATGGTTTTATCAATGAAAAACCATTACTAGAATTATGTAAATATATAGATGCTGCTAATATTGATTTAAAGGCTTTTGATGATAATTTTTATAAAAAAATATGTGAAGCTAGATTAGAGCCGGTATTAAACACTTTAAAAATATTGTATAATAAAAAAATTTGGTTAGAGGTAACAAATTTATTAATACCAAAATTGAATGATAAAGAAAAACAAATAAAAGAATTATGTTTATGGATCAAAGAAAATTTAGATGAAAATGTTCCACTACACTTTTCTAGATTCTTTCCAATGTACAAAGCAAATGGTTTTCAAATTACTAGTTTTGAATCTTTAGAAAATGCTTATGTTATTGCTAAGGATATTGGATTGAAATATGTTTATGTAGGTAATATTGAAAGTAACTATGAAAATACATATTGTCCAAATTGTGATGTTTTATTAATAGAAAGATCTTCTTTTTTGGTAAATAAAATAAATATTAAAAATAATAAATGTAGTAAATGTAATAAAAAAATAAATGGAACATGGAAATAAAGTTATTCTGTTTTTTCTTCAACTTCTTTTTTACCTTTCTCTAATTCTTCTATTTGTTCATTGTCTATTTTTAATAATAATGCTTGAAATTCACCTATATGTGTTTTTTCTTCTTTTGCTATATCTAAGAGAATTTTTACTATACTTTTATTTTTTGTTATTGCTGCTAGTTGTTCATAAAGACTTACAGCATCTAACTCAGCAATCATTCCTAATCTTAATATTTCTTTATCTAGATCTTCTTTTTTAACCTTATCTAAATTTATAGGCATTTGTGATAACATGTATTCACCCCTTGTTTTATTAATAATATGCTTTATTAATAATTTATGCATTTATGATATAAATTGACATACAATAAATAGCAAGAATTATAAAGGGGTTATTTATTGTTTTCTTAGAGGTGATAGGATATGTTAAATGAAAAAGATCCTATTACTTGCTGTATTTTTAATTTGTATCAATAGTGTTTATGCTAATTTAAAGATTTCTGAAGTTATGTATAATCCTTCTGAAGATGAAAATTATAATGAATGGATAGAGGTTTATAATGATGGTAATGAAGAAATTGATTTAAATTTATGGAGATTATGTAATAAAGCTATATTAAGTGGTTTTGTAAATAATTCAGATTCAAAAGAATATAATAATGAAAGTACCATTTTATTACCAAGTGAATATGGAATTATTAGTGATGGTAAAAGTGGAACTCAAATTTATAATAATTTAGAAATTAGTGGAAAAGCTTTTCATGTTGATTCAGCAAGTTTATGTGGGGGTTTAAGTAATTCTGGAGATTCTATTAATTTAACAAGTGATACTCAAAATATTAATTTAATATATGAAAATTTAGCAAAAGAAGGTTATTCTATAGAATTTTATAATGATAAGTGGTATCAAAGTTTAGAATTAGGAGGAACTCCTGGAAAAGAAAATAATGAACATAGTGATAATGAAAATTTAGAGAAATCTAATGATGTAGAAGAATCTCAAAATGAAGATAATACACTCAAAAATGAAAATTCTAATTTAAAGATCATAGATATAGATCTAGGAAAAGATAATAAATCTAAATTTGGTGATAGTTTTATGGTTAAAATCAATGTTTTTAAAGGTGATACTTCTAAATATAGTATAAGTTTATATGCTCAAGATAAAGAAAAAAATTTAATTAGTAAAAAAACAAAATTTAATGTTTATAATAAAAATACTAATTATACTTTGAGTTTGCCTATACAATTGATACCTAATTGTAATAATAAATATAAAGATGGGGAATATGATATTATATTAGAGGGTTTAGATGCATTAGATACTAGTAAATTCTCTATAGAAGGTTCAAATGATGATTTATGCATTAAAGAAAAACAAGAATGTAAAAATGAAGATTATAATAAAACTATAAAAGATTTAAAAGATGAAAGTAAAACAATAGAGGATAGCAAAGAAATTTATGTTGAAAATTATGAAGGAGACAATAATTCCGATATGTATTTAAATAGTGGCGCAAATATAAATTATGAATCTAAAGATAAAAAACTTAAAAATTTAGCAGTTTATTTTTTAATTTTTGTTTTGATAATGCTAAGTGTTTATTTATTGATTCAAAATGAAAGGGCAAAAAATCATTTCAAGAGTAATCATTGAAATAATTGGTGCTCCAAAAGAGCATGTTGATGACACCTTGAGTAAGGTTGAAGATCAAGTTAAACAAGAGATTGATAGAAAAGTTATAAAAAGCAAAATATTTCAAGCAGAGAAAATGAAAGATAAGCCTTTTTTTAGTGGTTTTATAGAAAGTGAAATTGATTTTAAAAATTTTGATAAACTAATGGGATTTTGTTTTGATTTTATGCCATCTTCTGTAGAAATATTAGAACCACATTTATTTAATGTTCCAGTCAATGATTTAAATAATATGTTAAATGATTTAATAGCTAAATTACACCAATATGATATGGTTGTTAAAAATTTAAGGGCTGAGAATATATTAATGATAAAAGAGTTTGAAAATAAGAATATCAATATTAGTAAAAAAGAAAAGAAAAAGAAGTAATTTATTTCCTTTCTATAGTTTTCATATACTCACCAAATGTTATTTCACGGTGTTTTTTTCTTGTTAGTATTAATATTATGATCAAGATTATCATAATAATTATTAATGATATTATCAATATAGTATTATTACTTTCTTTATTCTCGAGATTAGGTTTTATTGTTTTATTTTCAAAAGGCTCTTTAATCTCTTGTTCAGGTTCATTAAATAGAGTTTTATATATTTCTTCATTTTTTTCTTTTAGTGATTCTTTTATTTCTTGAGTTATATAAAAATTCATTGGAAATATAATAGAATAATTAAGTGTTGTTATAGATAAATTTCCACTATATTCATAATATGTTGCATTTTTATTTGGATTTACTATAAAATATTGTTCTTTTATTTCATAGGGTTCTAGAGTTAATGAGGTTGCATTAATATTAACTATATCATTTAAATTTCCATTTAAACTAAAATTTAAAATTATAGACTGATTCAAATTATTCTTGATTGGCAAAGGTCCTTGTAAAGTTTCTGTTTTGCTTAAATATCTTTTTATTGATGATAAATTTGTGATTAATATTATTGGATAAATTATATTTTTTTTGGTAGTTATATTTGTTTGATTTACTGGAATGGTTATATTTGTTTGATTTACTGGAATGGTTATATTTGTTTGATTTACTGGAATGGTTATATTTGTTTGATTTACTGGAATGGTTATATTTGTTTGATTTACTGGAATGGTTATATTAATTATAGATTGTTCTCTAAAATTTGTATATATTGGAACTGTATAATTTTTTTGATTGTATAAGAAAATTACCTGTTCTTCGGGGCTTTTTGAATTAGCTGAAAACTTAAAAGACCTTGAATTACCTATTTGTTGTGGTTGGTCATATGGATGTGTTATTCCATTTGAAGTTCTTATTGTTAATGTTGTTAGATTTCCATGATTAAATACTTTAATGTAAAATTCTTGGGATGGTGATGATAAATTAATAATAGCTGGGCTTATAGATATTACATGGGTATCATTTATTATAGAAAATTCTTTTATAATTGTTTTTTCCATAAGTATATTATTTAAGATATGAAGTATTTTACTTATTCTTAAAGTATAATTATCTTTTTTAGTATTATAAGGTAAATCAAAATAAATATAATAATTATTATTATCAAATTTTATTAAAAATGGGGCAATAAAATAAGATTTATTTGAAGAATCAAATAAAAAAATTTGATTTAATTGTATATCTTTAACAGGTAAAAAATTTAAAGAAAGTCTAGCTTGTAATGTTTCATATGGTGAGTATATATTTCTTGGGAGTATAATTTCTTGACCTAGAACATTTATTGATAATAAGATTAAGAATAGAAGTATAAGATTAAACTTCATTTTTTACCAAGTAGTTTCTTAGCTTCTTTAAGTGATTTATCTAATTCTTCTTCTATTTTACTTTTAATAGTAGGTTCTTTTTTATAAGATATTGATGTTTTTGTTTGTGTTGTTTTTGGTTGTAATATAGAAGTAAATGGCCTAAATTCTGGTCTTCTGGCACTAGGGCCTTGTTTTTTATAATATTTCTGATAAAGGAAATAACCACCTGTTCCTAACAATATTAAAATTATTAATAATATTATTATCCATAATGTACTTATACCTTTTTTAGTCGTACAAACTCCTTCTTTACAAACTAACCCTGATCCATATTTAGTGCAATCAGAATCTAAGGTACATTCTGTTACTGATTTTATAATACAACTACCATTTTTACATTCATATCCTGATTTACAATCAGAATCTGATGTACATTTTTCAGCACCTTTTGGGGTACAATAACCATTACTACATATATAATCAAATGGGCAATCAGAATCTGATGTACATTCTTTTGTTATTTTAGAAACACATTCTCCATTTATACACTCTTCTTCACCCATTATACAATCAGAATCTGATGTACATTTTTCTGTTATCTGTTTTTTAACAACACATTCTCCATCTACACAAGTTTTACCATAATCACAATCAGAATCTGATGTACATTTTTCTGTTACTGATTTTTTAATACAAAGATAGGCTTCACAAATATAACTTGATTCACAATCAGAATCTTTTTCACATTCAATTTCTTCACAGGATAATGGACATGAACCACCACAATCAACTTTTTTAGATTTATTAAATACACAGTCTTCATCTCCATTACAAATACTATCAGTACATGATGATACATTTCCACCTGTACATTTACTTTTGTCAAATTCACAGCTACTAGTACATTTTAGTGTTCCACCACTGTAATCAAAATATTTACATGTTTTTCCTTGTAAATCAGTTTTATCACAATTTTCTGAAAGTTGATTTACAACACCATCACTACATTTAGGCT
>Ga0315276_10000210_pt1 | contig 47951 bp, 36 predicted proteins | sample YL17G05_0_MG_FD_204542 | JGI IMG/M metagenome (GOLD analysis project Ga0315276, IMG submission 204542) | Sediment microbial communities from Yellowstone Lake, YNP, Wyoming, USA - YL17G05_0 | ecosystem: Environmental > Aquatic > Freshwater > Lake > Sediment | place: USA: Wyoming | collected...
TGACCTCCGATTTCTGCCCTCCTCATCTTCTCGACTTCTCGCTTAATCTCCCCCATCCCCCCTACTCTACCCATCCCCCCATCCTCTGTCTTCTGAAATCTTAGTGTCCTTCCCGTCTTAGTGACCTGGTGGTTGACTTTTCATCAAAACATAGCACAAACATGGTACAAACATAGTACAAACATAGTGCAAACTGGGTCCAAACCACATCACTTTTCATCGGAATTCATCCAAATTTCGCCGAATTTCGCACTTTTTTCTTACCCATCTTACCTAATCGTTACAATCGTTACGCAAAAATAAGCACTTACATCAATTCCACCAACGTAAAATAAGCACTTACATCAAGTCCCAATCACGAAAAATAAAGAGTTACGTTCATTTCCGCCGAACGAAAAATAAGCACTTACGTCAAATCCGCACATCGAAAAATAAAGACTTACAACAACGAACAAGGTGCAGCCGGTATGGCACTATTTGATGAATCTCATTTGCCCGACGTTGGGGATGAACGCGAACCGGAAGCCGGGGTTGGGCCGGTAGCCGGTGGGCCAATAGACGAAAAATGCCTTGCCGATGAGGTAATCGCGGGGCACGATCCCCTGCCGATAGGTGGTATCACCGTTGCCTTTGCCGGGAGTATCCCAAAAACGCGAGTCGTGACTGGCCGGACTGTTGTCGCCCATCACGAAAAATTCATCATCTCCCAGAGTGACGGGATTGTTTTCGGTGCCTAGGCCCGGTCCGCTACCACTCGTATTGGTATAATGGATGTCGCGGTAGAGCCTAACATGTTGTAACTTAAAGGCTTGGCCCTGCCCTGTTACTGCTACGGATGGCACAGGCAGGTGTTGGTCAGCCTGGTAACCCCACTGGTTAGGCGAGCTGGGGCCATCCCAACTCAGGTGATTTCCACCCAGGTGTATTTCCAGGCGATGATCCACGTTGGCAAACGATACCTCCACCGGTTTACCCGGCGTCAGCGGGGCGAACTTCTTCTCGATCGGCTGCGAAAAGGTTTCGCCAGACTCATCGGTAATCCTGCAGGTTCCATCGAAATTGATAACGCCGTTGTAGATACGCCCGTATTTGCCCAGTTGGACCGAAACTTGGCCGTCTTGGCCGTCTGGAATCAGAACGAAAGCTAGTTTCATATCGCTGGCGACGAACTCATTGTTGAAAACCGGTTCATCGTTGTAGGCGCAAAACGCTGCGGTTCTCTCGATCCGGAGCTTATCGAATTCGAGAGTTTCGGGCTTTTCCGACCCGGCAAATTCAAAAGCATGTCTTTGCTGATTGATTTTCCATGGGCTTCCCTCGTGATCGGGCCGGAACGGCTGAGGCCAGGGACCTTTACGCAAAGATTTGTGACCGGCGGCCGCAGGCTGATAGTCGTTATCGAAGATGGTCAGCCACAGTATCTCCTGTATCTGGGCGGGCTTACGCTGAATTTCTTTGCACGGAATTTGACCATTTTTGACCGTTGATGTACGTGTGATATACACGTCTCCGTCAATAACCTCCACGGTTTCTCCGGGCCGGCCAATTAGTCGCTTGATATAGTTTTCCTGGGGATCGCCTGGGTTCTTGAATACTACCACATCCCAGGTTTTCGGTTCGGCGAACTGATAGAGATACTTCAAAACGAGGATGCGATCACCATTGCTTACCCAGTGAGGATAGCTGTTGTCGATTTGGGTGCCGCACAGCGGACAGGTAGGCGCCTGGCTGTGTCGCAGTCGGTCCGGCGTGATATTTATCCTATGACCGGGCGGAGGAGTCCCCTTCATGCGACCGTATTTTTCCGGGATGTAGCCGAAGTTATAACGGCAGGAGCAGGTGGGGCAGACCAAACGAAAATGTGCCCCACGGAGCGTATCGGCCATGCTGCCGGTAGGGATGATAAAGGCTTCGATCGCAAAGGCGCGAAAGACAAAGGCAAGAATAAAAGCGATCACCAGCGACTCGACGGTCTCTCTGACTGCGTGGACAACGTTTCTGTGATGGGTCGTTTTAGGTTTGTCGGGCATTTTTCGTTATAATTCCATTGCACAAAGCGGCAGGGCCTATATTTTCGACCCTAAACTCAAAAAGACCGACTTTGCCAATTTTTGCTGTTTCTCCAAAAGGCGGATCCCTATTCTACGATCACTTAAGAAAATCCGAATCCGCGATCATTTCATTCCGTTGCCTGATAAAGCTTACGACTGTAATATCCTGCAAAATAAGCACTTACCAAGTTGAGTGTCTCAGAAATCGCCCACAATAAATTCAAAAGCGATTTTACGATATAACATTACCGTGGTGTACGCTACAAAAATTATAACGGTTCGTCAAGCCTGTGGAATCGAATATTGACGCTTTGCGGGAGAACAAACTGAAAGGTAAATCTCAAATATTTTTTATTATACGACTTTTATTACTTGACAGACGGCCCTATTTGACGAATATAGTCTCAACAGTGCTATTGATGGCGTAGAGACTATCTGTTAATGTTTGGTCTTATAGTTCCGTTGGGATGCGGGATTTAGCACTCTTGATGATAGTTGAAGGCTTACGTATGTGACAGTTTCGATTTATTTGAGAAAGGATTATTTCTATGGCCGAAGACGCTAAGAACAAAGATGCTAAGAACAAAGATGAAGGTGATGTGAAGGAAGATCCCTCACCGGCCGGTGAAAGTCGTCAAATCCGGATTAACCTTGACGACAAGGGTGTGACTGCGGCATATTCGAATTTCTGCCGGGTGACCGGTTCTCCGGAAGAGATCATTATCGATTTCTCCCTGAATCCGAACCCGTTTACGCGGGAAGATCAGACAATCAAGGTAGATCAGCGTCTGGTTCTGAATTATTACACAGCCAAACGGCTTTTTGCCGCGTTGCAGCAGACGATTATGCGTCACGAACAGAACTTTGGCGTGATTGAGTTGAATGTGCAGCGTCGGTTGGCTCCTGGCGCCCATTCAGGGGGCAAAAAATAAGACTGCCGTGTGTTTGGCATTGATAGCTCACACATTGGTGAAATATACCGGTTCGGCTTGGCCGTGTGCAGGACAGGCATGAGATTTGGCGACCCGTTAAAAAAAACAGAAAATTGTGATTGACAAGGGGCAGTCTCAACGGTAGAAGTAGACTTTAGAAGGGGCGGCTTGCCTGGCGCGGGCTGTGTCTGTGAAGTTTTTGTTCGTGCCGGGCACACAACTTGCGTTGTGATCGCCCTTGATGTCCGCAAGAGCCGACGAGTTGTTTTTGTGAGAAAACACGCTGTTTTCGTTGAAAAATGAGGATTTCGGCTTGTGAAGATAAGTAGGTATGACGGTGTTGGTGTTTGATGGAAAGCGAAGGATCGCTGGCTATGTGTTGTTTGTTTTTAAGCTTGCAGGGAGAGTACTTGATCGGTTCTATGTTCTTGTTTTCCTCTTGATTATCAGTATTGCCATGGCTATAGTACTGGCATAACCGATGGCCAATGCAGGGAACAGGGCATTTAACAAGTTGGCTGTGAGGCAATTACAGCAAATTGGTTTTTGAATGAAGAAAGAGGAATTTATCGGAAATCTCTGGAAAAATTAATGTTATCCGTAGAAATGACAGACAATTAGATGACAGGAGGATAAAGTGTATGCATCGAAAATAAACTGATCCAGCGGCTGTTGTGGTTTCGCCGGACGGAAGAAATAGAGCGTAAATTAAGTTTTGGGGAAAAATATAAAAGAAATAAATCGGGTTTTGATGCCGCGGTTTCTTTGAAAACGAGTTGTTTTTAAGATGAACCGTTGCGAAAGGAGATAAAAATCATGGCTAATGGGCTCCGCAAACTTATTAAGAGAGCAAGAAAACAGTATATTAACAATTCAAACCTAAATCGCCGTTTTAATAGATTCGGCTCTCGACTACGAGTCGAGGAACTGGAAGAGAGGATAGCCCCGGCTGCTGGTGATATCACCGGAACCGGAACGCTCGTTGGTGCAGTAATGAACCTTGATAGCGGCGAAACCGCTATTTTGGAGCTTGGCACTGACACTTATACGCTAACCGCGACAGGTGGCTATACCGGCGATAACGTTCAGATTACATTCGATGCAGGTACCGGTTCAGCTACCAAAATCACCGAAATCGATTTTGGTAGCGGTTTAGCGCTTGACGCAGATACGGTTCTGACATTGACTAGTAGTAACGGTACCGTAACTGACACGCTGACTATCGATACTGTTGTTGACACAAGTGACAATACAAATACCGTTAGTTTAGTCGGCAACAACAATACTATCTCTGCTGCCATGGCTGTCGGTACAGTTACCCTCAATCAGACGGGTATTACAACGTGGAATACCGGCCCAATAACGACCAGTTTAACGGCTGAAACGCTTGCTACCAGCATGCGTGTTGGTGCTGTAGCTTCCGGCGGTATTGCATTTACCGTATCATGCATTGGTACAATGGATGTTAGCGGCGTGCTTTCTGGTCCTATAACATCAGCTTTGACATTAGGTGCCACGACTCTGGAAGCCGGCAGTGTCGCTGCTGGTGACATCACAGTTGCAACTGGTAATATCGGTGCGATCACACTTGGTAACGCCGGCGATGACGGCACGCTGAATTTCATAGGTGATATTACAGCGACAGCCGGTTCTATCGCTTCAGTTTCAGGTACTGATGAGACTTCGATAACTATTACTGGCAATGTCACAGCCGGTACTTCGGTTGGTACGATTGGTACTCAGATTCAGACCATAGCGGGTACGATTACAGGTGGTACTTCAGTTGGTAACGTAACAGTTTTGACTGATTTTACCGGTGCCATTGAAGCAACAACGACGGTTGGTAACATTTTAGTTGGTAACGATCTGACAGGTGATATTACAGCCGGCACTACAATTGGCACTATTACAGTAACAGACGGTAGTATAACTGCCGCATCAGCCATATCCGGCACATCGGTTGGTAACATTGCTGTCGATACTGACTCAAGTGGCACAAACGAAGTACTTGCCGGTACAATTACAGCGACAACCGGCGCCATAGGTACAGTGACTGTTGGTGATGCTACTGGTGAAGGTGACTTCTCTGGTACATTAACCGCGACAGCCGGCGCCATTGGTAATGTATCAGTTGGTAATGATATTTCAGGTGACATGACAGCCGGTACGTCGATTGGTACGATTACCGCTCTTGATGGTAGTATTACAGCCGCTTCAACTATCTTGGCTGGTACAACCATTGGTAATATTGCGGTTGATGTTGACGCGGATGGTACTAACGAAGCACTGGCTGGTACAATAACAGCGACGGCAGGTGACATCGGTACAATCACAATTGGTGCCGCAACCGCTGAAGGCGACCTGACTGGTACCGTAACAGCGACAGCAGGTGCTATCGGTAATATTTCAGTCGCTAATGACCTTAGCGGCGATATCACAGCGGGAACAACGATTGGCACTATTACAGTCGTTGATGGTAGTATTACGGCTGCTTCAACTATCTTGGCTGGTACAGACATTGGTAATATCGCGGTCGATGTTGACGCGGATGGTGAAAACGAAGCACTGGCTGGTACGATAACAGCGACAGCAGGTGACATTGGTACGATAACTGTTGGCGCCGCGACCGCTGAAGGCGACCTGACTGGTACGATAACTGCTACCGCAGGCGCCATTGGCGCAGTTACCGTCGGTAATGATATATCCGGCGATATGACAGCCGGCACAACTATTGGAGCTATCATCGTTAATGATGGTAGTATAACAGCCGGTTCAGCAATTACCGCTGGAACAGATATTGTAAGTGTCACTGTGGATGCTGATGAAGATGGGACCAACGAAGTTATGGCTGGTGCAATCACAGCCACAGCCGGTAGTATCGGCGCTGTTGCTGTTGGTGGTGGCACAAATGCAGAAGGTGACCTTACTGGTTCGCTGACATCTGGAACAAGCATTACCTCAATCACAGTTGGTAATGATATTACTTCAACGGCCTTGATTACAGCAACCACTTCTGTAGGTAACATTTTAGTGGATAACGACCTTGCCGGTGACATCAGTGCAACTACAACCATAGGCACAATAACGACAACTGATGGTAGTATAACAGCCGATTCGGTAATTGTTGGTGGTACCGGCGTAGGAAACATTGCAGTTGATATTGACGGCGACGGTACTAACGAGGTACTCGCCGGTTCAATTACAGCGACAACAGGTAACATTGGTACAGTAACAGTTGGTGTTGATGCGGCATCGGGTGCTGGTGAAGGTACTTTCTCCGGTACGCTGGCTGCCACTGCCGGTTCGATTGGCAATATTCAGGTCGGCAATGATCTTACCGGTGACATAGCAGCCGGTACAAATATTGGCACAATTACCGTGCTCGATGGTAGTTTGACATCGGCTTCTGTTATTGTTGCAGCCGGTACTATTGGCGCTATATCTGTGGATGTCGATGAAGATGGCACAGATGAAACATTAGCCGGTTCGATTACTTCAACAGGCTCAAGTATTGCAAGTATCGATGTTGGTGGCGATATCACATCGGCCACATTGGTTGCAGGTACTACTATCGGTTCGATTACAACTGATGGTGAGCTTTCAGGTGACATCTTAGCTGCCGGTAACATAACAGGAACCATTCAGATCGATACTGGTTTAACAGCTACTGGTTCTATTATCTCCTCAGGAGGTAATATTACTGCAAATACAACAATAACAGCCGGTGGTTTGCTCGGTACGATCAAGGCGACTGCCGGTGACATCGATGGTACTATAACAGTTGTAGCTGGTGGTGTCAGTGGTACGATTCAGGCGGGGTCTGATATTAATGGTGATGTGACGATTACGGCTGGTGGTTTAACGGGTACATATAGAGCTGCCACGGGTAACCTCGCCGGTAATCTGCTTGTAACGGCCGGCGGCATTGGTGCTGCGGCAACGATTACTGCCGGGGCCGATATCGACGGTAATATCACCGCGACAACCGGTGATATTCCTATAGCCATTACCGCGGCGGTAAATATTGACGGTACTATCCTGGCCGACGCAGGTGCGATTACAGGCACAATCACAGCTACGACAGGTGACATAACCGGTACAGTCCAGGCGGATGTCGGCGATGTGACTGCCGTTGTTGTCGGTAATGATCTTACCGGCACCATATCAGCGGAAGACGATATCACAAGTATCGTCGTTGGTAACGATATCACCGGTGCCACAATAACAGCCGACAGCGACAGTGACAGTTCCGGTGATGTTAAGTCTGTAATTGCCGGTGGTCAAATCACGGGTACGATTACAGGTCAGAACATCGACCTGGTACAAAGTGGCGGCGTAGCTGGTGACGATATTACGGCTACTATAACGGCAGATGCGGATATCGATTTGATCAATGCCGGTGCCGCTGATATTACCGGTCTCATGACAGCAACAGTCGCAACAGCAGCATCGCCGCTGGCGACATTTATCGACGGTGGTATAAGCTATGCGGTCTGGGCTGTAAATACCGGTACGACAACAACTGATACAGGTGTAACAGCTACGGTAACGTTTGACGGCACGACAATGGCGATATCGAATCTTACCGGTATCGATGCCAATAATGACCTGCTGATAACTACGCGTCAGTCAACTGGTGCCCAGCAGACATTGGCAGATGCCGATGTTGATGTTATCGATGCTCCGATAATTATTACAATTACAGCCGCGTCGGCTGTGACTGTAAACACCATTAATGCTGAAGGTAGTGTTAACCTTGACGCCTTGACGAACATCACAGCAACAACCGTTATAGTCGAAGGTGGTGTTAGCGGTACAGCCGCCCCGGCAGCCGGTGAAAGTCTAAATTATGGTTCAATTGCCGCCGGGGGCCTGACAATTAACGTTGTGGGCGCCGGAGTTATGGGTGACCTTATCGTTAACGGCAGTATTTCCGGTGACGTAACCATTACGGGCGGCATCGGTAGAATTATCGTTGGTGAGTCCGGCACCGGCCAGACCGGTAATATTGACGACGATGCTGACATAACAGTTACCGGCGCTCTTGGCGGACTGACAGTTGACGGTAACGCTAACGGGTCTATTTCGGCAACAACGATCGGTAATATTCAGATTGGTGGTAACCTCGGTAACGCTATGACAAATAACGAAAGCATTACCGCAACTACCGGTAATGTCGGCAACATCTTTGTTGTTGGTACGATCGGTGCCGACGCGGCGGGTCAGACGATATCAATTGTATCTACAACCGGCAGTGTTGGTAATATAGTTGCAGCAGGTGACCTTGGTGTAAGTGGTGCAGCAACAGGCACAACAATCATTACTGCTGCTACCAACGTTGGTGATGTCAAATCAATCAGTGGTGATGTTGGTGATGGTAATTCACCAGTAGTTGTAACAGCAACTGCCGGTACGATCGGTACCGTTTCAGCGGGTGGTTCTTATGGTATTAATGGTACGATTACTGCACATGGTAACATTACCGCAGTAACAGCTACATTCGATGACGGCTCACCCGCCGCAGCAGAAGGTATCGTAACCGGTACCATTACATCTATTGCTGGCAATATTGGCACAGTAAGCACGGTTGAGGCTGATATTTCAGCTGTTATCTCAGCCACTTCGGGTAATATTAACTCTGTAACAGTTCTTGATGGAACTGACGCAGACACTATTCTTAATACTGGTGATGTTTCCGGTAACATAACTGCTGGTGGCGATGTTGACACTGTAGCTGGTGCGGCAATTAGCGGTGACACAAGCGCAACACTGGGTACGACCGGTTCACCGGTTACAACCTGGACTGTTGGTAATGTTACTTACACATTAGAAGCAACTGCCGGTCCTATTCACAACTACACATTCAATGGTGCGGCCAAATCAATTACAGATACAATTGATAACTGGGATGGTGCCGCAAAATATACGACAAGTGCGATTGATCTGAAACTGACAACGACGGCGGAAGATACTGACGGCGCTACAATTCTTAGTGACGCACAGTTCGATCTGGCCAGTCTGGACTTTGATAATGCTACGGTAACCAATGCTGGTAACAGATTGGGTACGGTACTTGTTGAAGGTGACGTCACTGGCGGAATTGACCTTGGTAGTGCCGGATCGATGGCGAACCTGATCGTTGAAGGTGATGTAACAGTTCCGGTCAGGACCGCATCAGTAAGTATGGTATCTGTTGGTGCGGCGCTGGGTGTTGATCAGCCGACCCTGGCCGAACTGGAAGCCATGTTCATCCATCCGACGGCAGGCACAGTAACATTTGCGGTTCCTGCTAATGGTACGCTTACCGTTCCTCTCAGTGATGAAAGTGACGGGACAGCCGATGACATCTCAGTTGCGCTCGGTGATGGAACAAACCTTTCAGGCTTGACAGTTCTGACCACTGGCGATGATGCGACTGCTTTTGCCAGTCAGTTTGTACTGACGATTGCAGGTGGCGCTATTACCGGTATTGACGGTACAGGTAATGTAGCTGATGGTGATGTAACAATTACCGGTGACCTGGCATACATACTGTACGGTACCGATCTTGACACTGTAAACATTACCGGCTCAGTAACCGCCACTGGCGGAATCAGGGCCAATGATATTGGTGCTATTACGGTTGGTACCGTAGGCGTCCTGACTTCAGGTGATATGGCCGGTGTTATTTCATCTACCGACGTGACAGACGGTGCATTTGCCGCCCTTAACGGAGCGATTGGCAGTCTGACAGTTTATGGTGATCTTTCCGGTTCTGTTTATGCCGACAGCACAATTGGCGCGATAGCAATTGGCCAGGAGATTACCACGGCCCAGGCAGTCGACCAGGCAACTGGAAGCTTTACCGGCTCGATCCTTGCAGGCGGCACTATCACTTCAATAACAGCTCAGATTGATATTGGCGGTTCGGGCATAATCATGACTGCCGGCAACCTTGGCGCTGTAACTGCGACAGATGGTGACGTAACTGCTGACATCTTCACTGGTGGCACAATCGGTACTATAACCGGTGTCAACTTCGGCGGTGATTGGCTCTTTGGTGCACTCGCCGGAGCTACCACTGTAACAATCGTCGATAAAGCCGATCAGTTCGATGCTGGTATTACTTACACCCTGACAACTGGTGCGGCCGCAATTGTTGACATTGATGCTGATACCGGTATAACCGCAACTGGTTTGACAGTTGATAGTGTGACCCTGTTTGCTGATTCTGCCGCACTGACCGGCACAGTAACAGACGATGTAACAATCAATATCAGTAAACTACTGATAATTGAGAATGGCACCGCAGCATTAAGCGTGGCACTGGAAGGTACTCTGGGCGATGTAATCGCTGCCGATGGCAACACCGCGATTCTTGATTCGAATACCCTGGCAGCGAACTTCCTGTCAGCCTACAACACTGATGAAGGCGCTACAGTAACAGGTGACATTGTTACTTCAGCAAATCTGCCTTCAGCTCTTGATGTTGCGATGAATGATGACGAGACAATCGCTTTGACCTTATCAGAAGGCGCTGCCGGTGTTAGGTCAATCGGTTCTGTTGTCGCATCCGGCGATCTGACGATTGGTGTAACCGATATTGATTCAATTGGCGATATCATCTCGCTGAGCGGCGATGTAGCACTTGGTACTATCCACGCATCAACCTCTGTTGGTTCAATAGTTGCCAGTGAAGAGATTACAGGTGACATCATTTGTGAAGGTCCGGTAGCGATCGGCACAGTGATCAATCTGAGTGGTTATGGCACAGCGATCTCTGGCGGCGTACCAAGCTGGTTTGCTGGCGGTATCCTGACAGAATCTGGTGATATAACCAGTGATATTGTAGCTAAGAGTGCCGGTGCTATCGCTAACGGTGGAATAGCTGGCATCAGCGGTGACGCACTTGGAGCGATTTATGTCCTGACCGGTGATGTTGAAGATGTCTTGTTAGACGTCTTCGGTAACTTTGTTGGTATCCAGGCGCCATTCGCGGTCGATTCAGGTTCAGGTGATACAACAACAATTAATGTCGAAGGTGAAATCGACATGTTTATCATGCCGAACTGGAGCACTGCAGTATCAGGTATCCATCAGGATGCTACAGTACAGGCCATCAGCGGCGAGACGGTTGTTACCGTAAACAACTCTTATAATGCCGGTAATACCGAGGTGGAAGTAAGTGGCGGTGTAGCGGCTATCGTTGATAACAACGATAGCTCGGATGCAACCATCGAACAGATCACAGTAGTTGGTCTTGGTGCTGTAGGTACGACAATGGATGTAGCCGGTGATGTAACTCAGCTTGATGTTATTGGCAATCTTGCCGGAACCATTACTGTTTCCGGTATTGATGCCGATTCGGTAAACGGTGAAGTAGGTGCCTTGAACGTATCAGGTGCAATAACCGCAACGGCTGGCTTCTCGGTTTACAACTATGGTGATATTAATGCCGAAGGTGGCATTGCTCCTTCTCTGGTTGAAACTGGAACGCTCAGCAAAGCGGACAGTATAAAGACCGTTGGCAATACGTCAATGTACCTCAAGGGTGGCGGATCGACCGAAGCGGATTACGAGGCCCTGTTCGGTAAAATTACTGGGGTAGTTCTCTCAGGTAAGGGTAGCGCTACCCTGGTGGCTGTTGAGGGTCCGGTTACAACTGTCAGTGAATTCAATGATATCATCAAGGGCGCTCAGGCTGGTGACCTGCCGGCAGGTTCTGCGAATATTGGCGATGTCGTTGTCAACTCCTCGAAGTTGCAACTGAAGAACATGGTTGTTCAGGGTGATGTTGATTCGCTGAGTACAGCCGGTAAGATCAATGGCCTGTTTGTAAGTGGCGATGTTGATTGGTTGCATGCTGCCAAGATCAATAACGTTGAGATCAATGGTGACGTCAATACGGTGGAAGCTTATGAAACCGCTAAGATATCAATTGCCGGCGATGTCAATTATTTCTTTGCCAATAGTATCAAGAGCGTGGACGTCTTCGGAACGACAAACTATGTAACCCTCACGGGCACTTCAGCTCGTATGGTCAATAGTGTCTTTAGTTTAGGTTCGCTCACCAATAGTAACGTTATTGGTATAAACAACCCGACGCAAGACATTAAAGACATTAGAGGTTGGGCTAAGGTTATTAGAAGTACTTGCTAATATGAGTCTTAAACCTGACCCGATAAATGATAAAGGCTCAGTCTGGGAAACCAGACTGAGCCTTTTCTTTGTGTTGGCGTCAGAAGTTAACATTCACACGTAAAAATCTGTGGTATCAGATTCTTGACATGGGCGTCGGAATTACCTTCGTTGTGACGATAACCAGGCTGGTCGGGAGGAACTAACTGGTTCAGGGTGAGCAGGATATCGTGTACTACGCTGGGATCGGCGTTTTCGTTGATGGTTATTCCCGCGGTGGTGTGTGGTACGTATATCACGGCCAGACCCTTCTGAATACCGCTGGCTCTCACGAATTCACTGACCCGGTCGGTGACATCGACCATCTCATTGCGCCGGTTGGTTTTGATCGAAATTGTCTGCATAATCTGTTCTCCTGGGTTTGGGCTTGTCAACTGTCAGCGATTCACTAAAATACAGTTTTATATCTTAGTATGATTATGAAACAGGAAAAGGAATAAATGGCCAACCGTAATCTTGTAAAGTTGACCCTGGGATCACTGGAGATATGCGGTTATTCTGTAGGCGGTGAGGAAACGGTGGTGGCGGCGCCTTCTCTGGACGTTTGTTTTGATATAGGCAAGGCCCCGGACGAGTTGCTTTCCGTCAATCACGTACTGCTCACACATGGGCACATGGACCATGCTGCCGGGATTGCTTATTATTGTTCTCAGCGGAACTTTCGCGAAATGTCGCCGGGGACTATTTTGCTGCCCTATGGGCTGGCCTCGGCCGTTGATGATCTGCTCAATTGTTGGGCAAACCTCGACGGGAGCAGGCCGCCGGCTAATATCATCCCCATGATCGCCGGTGAGGAATACCAAATCCGGCAGAACCTTTTTGCCTTTGCTTTTGAGACCAACCATTGCAGAAATTCACTGGGGTACACCATTATCGAACGGCGTCAGAAGCTCAAAGAGCAATACCTCGGTTTGCCCGGTATCGAAATCGCTCGTTTACGGAAAAGTGGTGTGCCCGTTACTTATACGCTTAATCTGCCATTGGTGAGCTATCTGGGCGATACGATGGGAGGCGATTTTGAGAATCTCGCCTGCGTGCGTCAAAGCCAGGTTCTTATTGCGGAGTGCACCTTTTTCGATAGTGAACATCGCGACCGGGCTCAGGCGGGAAGGCATTATCATTTTGACCAACTGGCCAAACTACTGCCGACAATGGAAAACGAGTTCATAGTACTGACACATCTCAGTCATCGCACCGACATCAGATACGCCCGCAATGTGGTAGATAAAACTCTCGACCCGGACTTTGCCAGGCGAGTACAGTTCCTTATGGGGGACCCTCGATAAAATCACAGCCGCAATAAGGCCTAAGCGAACCTCTGAAAACGACTACCGCAATTCAATCGACAAAAGGTAATTTGAATTTTTGAATTGATATTGATGTTGGCGTCAAAAGTCGATATTCACGCCTAAAAATGCTGCTGTAGTATCGGAATCAACCTTTCACAATCATTTTGACGCTGGCGTCTTACTTGCGGGGGCGGTGTCTGCGATGAGAGACCCGACTGCGTACTACGGAGATGGCCTGCTGAGCATTTGCCGTGCTCAGTTCAGTGTCGCACAGGGATTTTGTATCTAAATCATCGCCTTGGTTTTGGCAAAAGCTTTTACATGGGGCGATTTTCCGGCTGGCATGGTGGTTTACACGCTCCAATACGGCTGTGAAAACCTTATCGGGCAGGAGATCGGCTAAGGCGTTTTTGTGCTGGGCTGTTCCCGAAGGCGTGGTGATCGAGCCTCGGCCATGGAAGTAGCTATCGTGGGCCGGGCATCTGCCAAAACCATAGTTAGCGTACGGCCCGTCCATCAATCCGGTGCCTAAAAGAACTACCTCTTTACCCAGTGCCCAGGCCAATTCCAGTGTCGCCCCTGCCGTGGAGACCATCACATCGCAGTGATTGACCAGCGAGATCAGATCGAGCAGATCGCTCGGCTGTACAGCTCGCACCGGCGTACCGGGATTCGACGGATTATTTTGCGCTATTCGGTAATTCAGTTCGTCCGTCTGGCAATCGCCCAGCAATACAGAAGTTATTTTAACGGCGCTAATCATCTCGGCCAGTTTTTCCCAATGATTCATAGGCCAAATGTCTTTATCGCCGAATTGCAGGTCGCCGGCGGTGTTAAGTGCTATAACCGGTCCTTGCTCCTGCGGCCATTCGGTTGTATTTGTCACGGACGTATCTTTGACGGTCAGGTGTGGTATCTCACGGCGGTATTCGATGCCGCACAACTGGAACAACTCCTGCAGTTCGTCAGGCCGATCATGCTTGATCAGACCGGGCATAACTGTGCTTATATACAGATCGGCTTCGGCGCCGTTTTCGTCTAACGGTACGGGTTGTCCCTGTTTCAGGTAAAAACCCTTTTTAGTATCGGCGCTGACCATGTTCATAACGGCGCAGGCACGCCTGTCCATATCCAGATTATAAGCCGCGTCGAACTGGTCCATTTGCAGACGCAACAGGCTGCCGTCGTCCACGCCCAACACCTCGTCCACTTCTGAGGCAATCAACTCCGGCCAATCGGTAAGATAGACGATATGAACGTTGGGGTCATCTGTCCGGAAACGATGCACCAGGGCACTACTGCGGATAACCGTCACCGGTGAGGATAGTTGGATCATCAGAATCTTGGCGCTGCGCGGACTATATGCCCGGCACCGACATACCGCACCCTCTCGTTTGTGCGGCTGACAGGGCCGATCCCCCTTGTAATGGATGCAGTTACGTTCGATTTGGTTAACTTGTTCCTGACGCTTCAAGTGCATCTCCTGCTATTTTTCGCCCAACAATCTCACACACTATAGGTCGGCAAAAAGCAGGGTTCCGTTAACGTTTACTTGGCCAAGCCCGATAACTATATCTAAGAAAACCCCATAACAGTATCAATAACCACCCTCAACCCCGTTTTCCTGACTCGTCAAAAAAATATCGAGGCCCGATAACTTTGTCAAAATATATGTAGTTACCGCTTGTCGCGAAAACAAAAAACTGTCATTTCCGAGAACGAAGGGGTCGGTTATGGAAAGTACGCTTTCAACACGTATTGATTCATCATTCTTTGGGTATTAAAAAATGACCCGTTCAATGCTATGCAGTGCTTCATAACGTTAATGAAGCTGTCTCGATTATGGTAAAAACCAGGTACGACAGTGTGCTCCAACTTTTCGTATAGTAACAGGCTGTCATTAGTCCTTCGCTGATCCACATCCGGCTCTTCCAAATACTGGCCGATTGCCCAGCCTGTCACATTTTCGATACAACCTTCGATCCACCACCCGTCCAAAATACTAAGAGAGGGCACACCATTGAGAGCGGCCTTCATCCCACTGGTCCCGGATGCTTCGAATGGAGGCAGAGGGGTGTTCAGCCAAACATCCACGCCGGCTGTGATCATCTTGCCAAGCTCTATGTCATAGTTGGCAAGGTATGCTATCTTCACTTGCGGTTTTAATAATTCCTTTGCCTGAAATATTTTATGGATAAGTTCCTTTCCACCTTGGTCCTGAGGGTGTGCCTTGCCGGCGTAAATAATTTGTATCGCTCCAACTTGTGAGGAAATTTGCCTGAGTTTGTCAATATCCTCAAAAAGCAAGTCCGCGCGTTTATAACTGGCCGCTCTGCGAGCGAATCCCAAGGTGAGCACGTCAAAGTCCATCCCGGAATTGCACACCCGATTGACATATTGGATAAGATTTTGCTTGGCGGCCGTATGAGCCTGCCAAACTTTTTCTTTGGGGATACTCAAAGCGTACCTAAGATTGAAATTGTCTTCCCGCCATCCGGGGATAAACTGGTCAAAAAGGGTCTGAAAAGGTGTAGAAGCCCATGTGGCGGCATGAATGCCATTGGTAATCGAATCGATTATATATGGCGCAAACATGAGCCGGGTGACTTCGCCGTGTTTTTTTGCCACTCCGTTGACATAGTGGCTGAGATTCAGGGCTAAATAAGTCATATTAAGTTCGTTATCACAACAAAATACGTTTTTGAGGTTGAATGCCTCATGTTCGCCGATTATTCGGGTCACCATATCCATGGGAAATTTATCGTGACCGGCTGCCACCGGAGTGTGGGTCGTAAAGACACACTTTTTTCTTACCGAATCTATATCACTTTCTGAAATTATTTTTTTGTTTTTTTTGTTTATACTTTCATCCAGAAGCTCCAGTGTTAAAAGGCTGGCATGGCCTTCGTTCATGTGGAATCGCTCGATATTATCGTATCCCAAGGCTCGAAGCATTTTCACCCCACCAATCCCCAAAATAACCTCCTGGCAAAACCGGTAACGTGAATCGCCCCCATAAAGAAAATGCGCCAACGTTCTGTCCTGCTCGGAATTTTCCGGAAGGTCGGCGTCTAAGAAATATACCGGCACAGAAAACCCGCCAAAGCCTGTTACTTCATATTTCCATGCCCGAACAGCAACTGTACGGCCCTCTAATACTACCGAGGCTCTCGCTTCCGCTTCCTTAAGGTAATCATTCGGCGTCCATTCCATCGGTTCCTCGCTTTGCCATCCGTTTGCGTCCAATCGCTGGTAAAGGTGGCCCTTACGGTACAGCAAGGTCATCGCAACCATAGGAACGGCCAGGTCCGCCGCTGAGCGAATGGTATCTCCGGCCAATATCCCTAATCCACCGCTATAAGTTGGTATGCCAACGTCGAGACCAATTTCCATGGAGAAGTATGCTATTTTTCGCTCGTTATTCATTCTAAATCATTCCTTAATTTGCTTAGTTGAGATATTTTATTCTATAACCACTTTTTTCTTTTGAAATATACCATCATCCCAGCGAATATCGCAAACATGACCACCCATACCGCTGGATAAGCCCAACGCCATTCCAGTTCCGGCATGTATTTGAAGTTCATGCCGTAAACACCCACTACGAAAGTGAGCGGGATGAAGATAGTGGCAATTATGGTGAGTACCTTCATGACGGAATTCATTTTATTGCTGATACTTGACAGGTAAACATCAAGCATACCCGAAATCATCTCGCGATAGGTTTCCATCGTGTCGATAATCTGGACGGCATGATCGTAAATGTCGCGCAGATAAATTTCTGTTGTTTTTTGCATTAGCGGAGATTCACTGCGTAAAAGCGAATTTACCAACTCTCTGACCGGCCAGACGGACTTTCGAAAAAATATCATCTCGCGTTTAAGCTCGTGTATTTGCTGTAAGATTTTCTGGGAGGGATCGGCAGCCACCTGTTCCTGCAGAAGCTCGATTTTGTCCGCGACTTTTTCCAGGACCACAAAATAGTTATCCACAATACAATCAACCAAGGAATACAATAAATAGTCCGCCCCCAGTTTGCGAATCCGCCATTTTGTATTTTTGATTCTGTCCCGAACGGGCCCAAAAATATCACCCACGCTTTCCCGAAAAGTAATTAAGTAATGGCCGCCAAGAACCAGACTGATCTGCTCGGAGTGGATTCTACCTTCTTTTTCATCGTAACTGAGCATTTTGAGGACCACAAAAAGACATGACTCGTAATCTTCAACTTTGGGTCTTTGGTTGGTGTTAAGCACATCCTCCAGCATCAGAAAATGCAGATCAAATTTTTTGCCGATTTCTTCAATGACTTCTGTCTGGTGCAGACCGTCGATATTAATCCATGTAGTTGTGGGGGTTGTCTTGAGCGGCACACACTCCTCTATGGATGGGACTTGCTTTTCCTGGTAATTTTGTTCATCATAATCGGTGACCGTAATGTGTACGGATTCGGCCTTTCTTTCTCCTACATGTACTAATGTGCCGGGCGCCAGCCCAGCTTTTTTAGAGATTTTTCCTGTTGTCCTGCTCATTATAGAACTCCTATTTTTGTGCGATATTTGTAAGAATCCGTTTCCATGGTACAAACATCGAGCCGGTTCCTCAAGGAGGAAAGAAGAACCACAAGCTGATTTTGTGCATGGACAAGTCAGGCGTTAAGTTTGTTTTAAGAGCCTTTCACAGCGGCGATGCTCCGGTCGGCCCAACATATTGAGTATTTATAGAAAATAAAAAATATGCAAGAAAGTGGAATTTTACATTGGGCGTATATAGAACGCAGAGGGTGTGAGATACGCGAAAATTCGATGGTGGTGGCGTCTGGGGCGGTTTTTTAACCAAGGTTTTGCGAAAGAGGTACGGTTTTTTGAGAAGTGGGTGAGTTAGGTGGGTGGTTCGAGCTATTCGAAGAGGGCGGTTCCGATGCGCAGCATAGTGGCGCCTTCCTCGACGGCGGCGATGTAGTCGTGGCTCATTCCCATAGAGAGGTGGCGGAAATGCGGTCCGCAGGTTTTTTCGCCGTGCATTTCTTCAAATATTTCTCGCAGCCGGCCAAAACAAAATCGGCAGATATTCATGTCGTCGGTCAGTGGGGCTATGGTCATAAGCCCGACGATCTGCAAATTTGGTAAGGTCATTATCTGCTCGGCCAGTGCGATTACGGCGCCGACGGCGACGCCGGTTTGTTGTTTTTCCTGGCTGGTTTTGACCTGCAGGAATATTTTGACCTTGTGGTTGAAACCCAGTCGGGCGGCGGTGGTGTTGATCTCCTCGGCGAGTCGCAAGGAATCGACCGAATGGATATATTCCACGATGGGGAGCAACAGCTTGACCTTGTTGCGCTGCAGATGGCCGATCATGTGCCAGCATGGCTGGGTCAGTCTGTGGTCCTGGGCGGTATCGGGCAGTTCCAGTTTGCGACTGATAGATTCTTTTATCATAGCGTTTCGCTGGACCATCTCCTGTACCCTGGATTCGCCCAGATCGGCGTGACCCAACTCCAGTACATTTCGAATGGTGCTTACGTCCACGGTTTTGGTCACGGCGATCAGGCGTACACCCCGCGGATCGCGATGTGCGCGAGCGCAGGCTTCGGCTATGTTGCCCCTGATACGCTTAAACCGCTCTGCGATTGTTTTGTTCATACTGTTTATGCCAATGACCCGCCCCTGGAGGCGATTTTGCCTCGATAAGCCGGCTAGTCAGTGTTGTAACCTGATACGGAGTGGCATTTTACGCTAAGGACGTCGATTTGCAAATATATTTTTCCGGGTGATTGCAGCATTGCTCAAGTGGGTGTTGATGCGTATAATAGGCCCGGTATGGATTGTGAACCGACAAAAACAGTCGAAAACGCCGATAACCACTTTTGTGTGGGGACGGTAAGCTTTTTTAATGCCCGACCGTTGACCTATAACCTGGAGAGCCAGGAAGACGTCCGGCTGTATCCGGAAGTGCCCGCCCGGTTGCTCAAGTTGCTGGATAATGGTGATATTGACGTTGGCATGGTGCCGAGCATTGACTATCAGCGATGCGAAGATGAGTTGCTGATTCTGCCGATAGGCGCGATCGGCTCGGAGGGTGAGGTCCTGACGGTGAGGGTGTTTTCCCAACGACCGCTCGATGAGATAAATTGCCTGGCCTGTGATAGCGATTCGCATACATCGATAGTGCTGGCTGGGATCGTCTGGCAACTGCGCTACCATCGCCGATTGAAGATTGTGCCTTTGTCTGTTCCTGAAGGACCGGCCGTGAGATGCTCCCCCAATGACTATCCGGAGGCTGCGATACTGCTGATCGGCGATAAGGTGTTACCACAGTTGGGACGATGGGCGTACGAGCTGGACCTGGGTTTGGCATGGTCTGAGCTTACATCTTTGCCGTTTGTGTATGCTTTTTGGGCTGTGGTGACCGGACGGAAAACGGATGCGGACACGGCTATTCTGGTAGATATCTTACAGAAGGCCTGCCAAGAGGGTTTGGCCAATATTGACACGATTGTAAGACGTTTTGCCGGTCAGCACGGTTTCGAGGCCGATCAGGCGCGTCGATATTTGACGGAAAATATTTCTTACCAGTTCGGCCGACGTCAACGGCAAGGTTTGAGCCGTTTTTATCAGTTGGCTGGTCAATTGGGATTGGTGGCCCGGCAAAGGCCATTACATACATACATACTCCACAACTGCTGTTGTCGATAACCGGATATGAAACAATGCCTGTTCTGGATCGTATAACGAAACAGCAAGCCCTGGAGCTTTGTTCAGGCAGACGGGTATGTTCTTTACCAGAAATCGGTGGGCGTGCCGGGGAAATCGCCAACCAGCTTCACCCGGGCAATATCAGAACGTACATTATCGAACGTAATATCAACTATACGAATATCTGTCAAAGTCGCTGTTCGTTTTGTGCTTTTAGCGTTTCGCCGCGTGATGAGCGTGGGTTTACGCTGGATTTCGAGCAGATCGTCAGCAAGATTGAACCGCTGGTGGCTCTTGGCGGCAGGCAGATTCTGCTGCAGGGGGGATTGAACCCGCATTTGTCGTTTGACTGGTACGAACAACTGCTGCGAAATCTCAAGGAACGTTTCGGGCGTTTGCATATTCACGGTTTTTCTCCGCCGGAGATATTCTTTTTTTCACGTCAGTTTGAGATGACAATACCGCAGGTGATTGGTAAGCTGCGGGAGGCGGGGCTGGATACGATCCCCGGCGGCGGAGCGGAGATACTGGTTGATCGCGTACGCCGATTGATCTCTCCGGCTAAATGTTCGTCCGATCAGTGGCTGGAAGTGATGCGTCAGGCGCATCTGATGGGTATTTGCACAACGGCTACCATGATGTTCGGACATGTGGAGAGCATGGCTGAGCGTATTGAGCATCTGGATCGGATTCGCAGGCTGCAGGATGAGTCGCTTGACCGGCGTAGTCGCGATCGGTCGGCAGGGGTTTTCACGGCTTTTACCTGTTGGCCGTTCCAACCCGGTGGGACCCGATTGAGCAAGTTTGACAGGTACGATCCGCTCGGCGATCAGCCGCGTCGGGACAATCAACTGCTCCTGGGGGGCGCTTTCGAGCAGTTGAAAATGACGGCCCTGTCGCGTATATATCTCGATAATATAGCTAATATTCAGGCTTCGTGGGTTACCCAGGGGCCTAAAATCGCCCAACTGAGTCTGCTGACTGGTTGTAATGATATAGGCTCGTTAATGATGGAAGAAAATGTGGTTTCCGCCGCGGGGACAACATTCCATCTCCAACTGGAGAGTCTTCGCGATTTGATTACAACGGCCGGGTTCAAGCCGGTCGAGCGTGATTGTTACTATAATCCGCTGGATGACCGGGCATCCGAGGAGGATTCAAGAAATATTTGAGCTTTGGCCGATATAATCCGTATCGTACGTAAAGTCAAAGTCTTCACGGCCACGTAACAAAGACAGGAGATCCATGATGCCCGATTTGCAAGTTATCAAAGAAATTGCCGAACAGGCGCTGGGTGTTCCGACGCTTAAAGGTACTTGCGATCATTATCTGGTCGATCGGGCTTATCGTGTTCTTCGGCATTGTGGCAGCATCGCCCAGTTGAGCGACGTACAGGGTTTCCAGATGGACCGCGAGTGCCTCAATATCGCAGCTTTGTTTCGCGATGCCGGGTTTGCCCGTTATGCCAACCAGGAGGATAGGGTGGCCCGTATGGTTCTGGCTGATCTGACGGATGAGGATATGCGGGACTTTTCGGCCCAATTGGTCCAGGAAAAGCTCGCTGAGCTGCTCAATCCGCGTCAGATGGAACGTGTATGTAGTATTATTATCGAATCCGGCAAGCGCAACACGGTTTTGATCGAAGCAATGATTTTATCGGACGCCCGGAATCTTGACGATATGGGTGCAATCGGGATATTTAATGAATGCCGTCGATATCTGGTGCACGGCCGAGGCGTCAGCGATGCCCTGATCAGTTGGAGCCGGAAGATCGAATACGATTACTGGACTGCCAGGCTGAGCGAAAGTTTTCGCTTCGAAAGCGTCAGAAGTATCGCTCGGCGTCGCCTGGAAACAGCTAAACGGTTCATGGAACAACTCGAAATCGAGAACAAGGCATCTGATCTGGAAGATATTCTGTTAGAACAGAAACTTCAATCGCCCATGGTTGTGTCCCCACGTCAAGGCGAACAGCCGAACCGAGCGGTAGAATCCCGCCAACGTTTCGCTAAAACGATATCTCACTCCTGAGTGCGATTTCGCTTACGCGGCCCCAGGTGTCACACTTTTTCTTGTGTGTTGCTTATACGCAAAGTTAACTCCTGACGTTCCTGAGTAAAATGTTGATCCTTCACCCAAGGGTAGTAGCCGATCCGATCGATTCGTCGATAATCGTCGATGCGGGAATCGCCGTTGATGGTACTCTGATCGCGGGTTGCGGGCCGTATCGGCAGATTCGCGAACGATTCGGTCCGGCCGATGAGATCGATTTGCCCGATTGTATTGTGTCGCCGGGTCTGGTCAATGCTCACACCCATCTGGAACTTTCTCATCTTAGGGGCAAAATTCCATACGACGGGGATTTTGTCGATTGGGTATTCCGTCTGACCAAGGCCCGGGGCGATTCCCATGATTCGCTGGAGAAGATTCTCATTGACGCGTGCCGGGAAAGTTTGCAGAGTGGGGTTACCACGGTGGGGGATATTTGTTATGAGCATCGCGCCTGGCGGCATCTCAAGCAATTGCCGATTCGTAAGACGTGTTTTGCCGAGGTGTTCGGGATGACCGGGGATTGCGATACTGCCGAGCAGTATCTTCAGCAGTGCATCGGCGATACGCAAACTGATGGTTTATTGCGTCTGGGGCTGTCACCTCACGCACCGTACTCGGCCAGGCCCGGTATTTATGAAATAGCGGCCCGGTTGGCAGATAAACACGGTCTGGCTCTTACGACGCATCTGGCGGAAACGCCCGGTGAGTTGGAATTTCTCATGGAAGGCGGTGGGCCATGGCTGGAATATCTCCGGAAGATCGGCCGATGGGATGGGTCATTCAAATGCCCGCATCAATCGCCGGTGGAATACTTTCTCGGCCTTGATTTGGCCGGGGTGAGGGTTCTGCTGGGACATGTCAACTATATTAGCGATGAAGAATTGTCGGCCCTAGCCCGGACGAAACATAGTGTGGTTTTTTGTCCACGGAGCCATGGGTTTTTCGGTCACGAACGTCATTCGTTCGAGCGTATAATTGAAATGGGTGTAAATGTGTGCCTGGGAACCGATAGCCTGGCCAGTAATGAGACGCTGAGCATTCTGGATGAAATGCGATTCCTGCACCGTCAATCACCGGGCGTCCCGGTCGGGACTCTGCTGAAAATGGGGACGATCAATGGTGCGATCGCGTTGGGTTGGCAGGACAAGATCGGTTCAGTTGCCCCCGGTAAGGAAGCCGATTTGATTGCAATACCACTGAGCGGAACCCAGAGTGATCCGCTGATGGATATTTTGCGATCAGCCGTTCAACCTGAATTGACGATGGTTCAGGGGTGCCGGGTAAAACTGTAATATACGGAGTTCCTGGCATACTGAGATAGTCGGGGTTAATCTTCTGGCCTTTCGCCTGGTGGGGCCATCTTGACCAGTTTGGGGTCAAAGCGTGCGATCGGCTGGACCAGGTCGGTCTGTGCGGCCATTACAGTTTCGATGTCTTTGTACGCCATGGGCAGCTCGTCCAGGCCGGCGCTTATCAGTTCAACGCCTCGCTCGGCCAGCACGGTTCTGGCATCGTGCCAGGTGAAGGCTTGCTTTGCTGCTTTACGGCTCATCCTTCTGCCGGCCCCGTGAGCAGCGGAATTGAGCGATTCGGGGTTGCCCCTGCCGCGAACTACATAGCCGGGCGTGGCCATTGATCCGGGTATTATTCCCACGACGCCCAAACCGGCCGGCGTCGCTCCTTTGCGATGAACGATCAGCTCTGTATGATTGTGCGTTTCTTTCCATGCGTAGTTGTGGTGGTTCTCGATGTCCAACAGCACGTCCACGCCGAGGTGGGCGGCGATATGGCGGTGGATGAGCTGATGATTCGCGGCGGCGTAGCGGCCCATCAGTTCCATGGCGTGCCAGTATTCCTGGCCTGGGTGGGTGTCCAGGTCCAGCCAGGCAAGGTGCCTAAGCTCCTTAGGCAGTTGGGGGTGCATGTCCAGGGCTAACTTGCTGTAATATGTAGCTACGCAGTTGCCGGTTCCACGAGAACCGCTGTGCGATAACAGGGCAAGGTATATGCCCGGTTCGAGTCCCAGTTGGGCCTGGTCCAGGGTGAGCGTTCCGTATTCGACAAAATGGTTTCCGCTGCCGCTGGTTCCGAGCTGGCTCCACGCTTTGTCCTTAAGCTCGTTTGTTATGGCGGAAAAGGACCAGTCTTCATCCATGACCGGATGGAGCCTTCGGTTTTTGAAGGTGGCGCCGATACCGAAACTGGTCTCTTTCTGCAAAGCGCGTTTGAGCCGATCCGTCTGTTCGGTCAGTGCCGAGATCGGCAGGTCAAGTACAGACATTTTTACCCGGCAGGCAATATCGACTCCAACCGCATAGGGAATGACCGCGTTTTTGGTGCCCAGCACTCCGCCGATGGGCAGGCCATAACCCACGTGGGCGTCCGGCATCAGTGCGCCTACAACTGAGATGGGCAGTTGGCAGGCGTTTTCCATTTGCTGTATGGACTCCGGCTCCATACCGGACCCCCAGCGTCGATAGGGTGCGGGTTGTGCCCTGTGTTCAAACTCTTTGACAGCGCTTCTTTTTTTCATGGAAACACCCTTGATTTCTATATGCGGCTACAAAAATCCAGGCCCATACTATTATAGCCTACGACATAGCTGCAATCATGGCATCGATGATTCGTTTGCGAGCGATAGGCAGGGGGTCTTGTATTGTCAGGCCTGCGGCACGGGCATGGCCGCCGCCGCCGAACTGACGGGCTACCATGTTGACATCGACCTTTTCTTTGCTGCGCAAGCTGCCGCGGGTAGAGCCGTCATCCTGTGCTACCAGCAGTATTACCGCAATTACCGAAGCGATATTTTGAGGTTCGTTGACTATGTTTTCTATGTGTGAGCGTTTTGCGCGGCTCTTGGCAAGCATTTCGCGGGTGATCTGCATCACGGCCAATCGGCCATCGCAATACAGCTCCAGCGTTTGGAGTGTCATGGCCAGCAGTTGTAGTTTTTCGGGCGGGTCGTTCTGATAGAGTTTTTGATATATTCTGTCGGCTTTGGCTCCGGCTTCGAGGAGTTCGCCGGCGATTTTGAAGGCCTGGGCGGAACTGTTTTCGAATTGGAACCACCCGGTATCGGTACCTATCGCAGCCAACAGGGCCGAGGCTGCACTTTCGTTCAAGGGCCAATCGGCCCGGCGGCACAATCGGTATATTATCTCGCCGGCGGCACAGGCGTCGGTATCAACCAATTGACAGTTGCCGATGGCGTCGCCTGAGAGGTGGTGGTCGATCACCAATATACTGGCATCTGTCTCACGGGCATTTTTGGTGCGTTGTGTCAGATAGTTGCTCAGTCCCTGCAGTTGGCGGGCGGCGCAGGTGTCGGCTATGATAATAAGGTCAAACCGAGCTAATTGGCCGGCGTTGATTTGTTCCTGGGTGATATGCTCACCGAGAAACCAGGTTTCGTCCGGTAAAAGAAACATATAATTGTCGGACGGCTCGCTCAACAGCAATAGTTGGACAACGCAATCGTTTTGTTTTTGCCCGGCGGCCTGCTCGATAATGGTCTTGAGTGCCGCGATACTGCCGACGGCGTCACCGTCGGGGCGGATGTGGGTGGTGATGAGAATACGCCGGGCGGACTCTATCAACGATATGGCTTGTGAGAAGTCGGTATTAGTCATTTGTTTCGGGTTCCAACAATCGTCTGGTTGTGGGTTCATACTCAACGAGTTTACACTTCCAAATTTTTTCGGATTGTTCGGCAATCATTTTCGATGGCCTGGGCCAGGGCCGAGGGCGATTCGAACCGCCGCTGGGGTCTGATGTTTTCAATCAGCGATAAAATCATGTGCTGTCCCTTCAAGTCCGGCTCATCAGGCTTATAGTCTAACAGATAAGCCTCTATCTGCCAACCGTCGTCACGGTCAAAAGTTTCACAAGGGCCGATACTGATAGCAGCGGGATATTGCCGCTTTTGCTTCCATGCCTGGCTGAAGGTGTTTCCCAGCCGGGCGTACCCGGCAAAAACACCGTTTTCCGGTACCAACTGCTCACTGTGGTATAGTTGGAGGTTGGCGGTGGGGAAGCCTAGACGGCGGCCCTGCTGGTGACCGGGAACCACATGTCCAGCCAGTACATAATCGCGTCCGAGACATTTACGCACCCTGGCAAACCGGCCCGTTGAGACCAACTGTCGGACGAGGGTGCTGCTGAGGGCAACAGGGGCGGCCTCGCCAAAAGCGATGGTATAAGCCTCAACCAGATGGGCCTGAAACCCGAACCGCTGAGCTAATTTGTCCAAACTGACCATGGTACCCATCCGCCGATTGCCGAAACTAAAGGTTTGTCCTTCCACAACGTGATGTGCCGCCATCCGGTTGACCAGTATCCGCTCAACAAACTGGGCCGGATCGAGCGATAAGAAATCAGCCGATGGTTTGATAACGACCAATTGGTCCAGTCCCTGCTCTTCGAGCAATTCGACTTTGACCTGCAGGCTGGTCAGGATTCGAGGGGCCTGGTCGGGACGTAACAACATAGCCGGGGCCGGTTCGAAAGTTATGCCTGTTAAAGGCAAAGAATGCTCGCAAGCCAATTGTTTGGCCCGCGCGATAATGGCCTGATGCCCCAGATGAACGCCGTCAAAATTGCCTATCGTCAGGACAGAGCCACCCTGTGGAGCGGGGAAATCATCCAGACAGTCATATACTTTCATTTATTACCTGTTATTAAAAATCTATTTTGTGCATTGTTCGGTTATAGGCGGCTTTGTATTCATCGCGCTGCGATAGTTCCTGTGCACGCTGATAGTATTGCCGGGCGCAATTGTAATCGCTGAGCACCTCACACATCAGCCCGGCGTTATACAGGTTCGTGTGATCGTCCGGCCGAGCGTCGATAGCCTTGCGGAAACAAATCAGAGCGCCGGCGTAATCATGCCCGGCTGCCAATTCCCTGCCCCGGCGGTTGTATTTGCCCCGGCCCTTCACCATTTTTATCGGGATGACAGTCTGGTCCGGGTAAATTTCGGCCAAAAACGAATCCACCGACTCGCGTAGTTTGGCCTGAATGGATTTCTCTTCGCGAGGTGATTTTTTGTTTATTTGCGTGGACGCCAGGGTACTACCGGCGCCTTGGCGTGTGATTTTGAAGGTTATGTTTATATCAATGATTTCTTCGATTGCTTCAACCGGATCGGCATTGCGGATAAAATCAATATGGCCGTCGATCACTGCGGGTTCCCGGCTGACAGTCGCGTCGGCGGCGAGAGGATCCTTGTGAGAGAGGTTTTGTATTTCCGTCAATTTTTGGGCCAAATACTCTCTGACAAACTCACCGTAATGACTGTTCTGCCGGCTCGCGGTGGTAAAATCTCCAGCGTCAATTCGATAATCCGCGTATTTGCCAAAGGCTTTGAAGTTCCCCGCCTCTACCGGCTGCAACTCTATTACCGGGGTAACCGACCGGCAGCCAGACCCCGTAAAAATCAGCGTAATCTCTGCTATGGCAATTAGATATAACAATAAACGTCGCATTGTGCTTCCCTGATTAAGGTGAGCTGTCAATTGTACTATAAGCTGGTAGGATAGAACCGTTCAATTCAACAGGCAAGCAAAAAAACATATCGACGGTCAGTAAATGTTTATGTTTGCAGGGATGTTTCTTGTTTTGATAACTCGAAAGATCAAATCGTAACCGAAATAAGACCGGCATTGGAATTCTATCGGGCGGAAGAATATCATCAACAGTATCTGGAAAAGCACGGGCAATCCAGTTGCGATATTGAACATTAGAGGTTCCCTAAAGACCAGATGTGCGATTTCGCTTACGCGGCTCTACGTGTCGCACTTTTTCTGTTGCATAAAGCTGGCAAATGGCCGCTCCCGTTGGTCGCTCGCTGGAGTGATTATTGAGCGATAAAGGGCTGAAGATAAAGACTCCGAAAAACAAGCCCTGCAAGCATGCCTATGCCTTTAGGATCGTACGTAAAGCCGGTCGTGACAAACACTAACAGACCTTAATAAAACCGGTTCCGCAAAAAAACTCGAGAAAAATTAAAAAAATGTTTGACATTCGCCGACTATTTGGCTATATTACCAAATAGCCAAGTATGTATATTTGTAATAACAGGTACAACCAGAAGTGAGGATAAGATGGATTCCAAGATACAGGCGAAATATGAAAGCAGGGCCAGGATCATTAAGGCTATGGGGCATCCGACTCGACTTTTTATTGTCGATCAACTGTCAAACAAAGAGAAATGTGTATGTGAACTTACCAAGATGATCGGGGCGGATATGTCAACAGTCTCGAAGCATCTTTCGGTTCTCAGGAACGTCGGCATTATACAGATGGAAAAACGCGGCACCCAGGTTTACTACCAACTGAAGATGCCCTGTATTATGAAGTTTTTCGGTTGCGTGGAGTCGGTCATTCGCCAAACGGCCCAGGAACAGTTGGAACTGGTCAAATAGGAAATAAGGAAGGACCGCAAACGGATGGACTGGAAAAAAGAATGGAAGAAATTGGCGGTAATTGTAGCTGTCTTTTTGACGTGTTTTTATCTGCCTGTCAGCAATGGCCGCTTTGTCAACGGGATAATGGAATCGCTTCATCTGATTAAATGGTATGCACAGGAACACGTACTATTGTGCCTTGTGCCGGCATTCTTTATAGCTGGGGCAATTTCTGTGTTCGTTAGCCAAGCTTCAGTGATGAAATATCTCGGAGCCAAAGCAAATAAGGTTCTTGCCTATGGCGTAGCTTCGGTTTCGGGTTCGATTCTGGCGGTGTGTTCCTGTACCGTCTTACCGTTGTTTGCAGGGATCTGGCGAATGGGAGCAGGGCTGGGGCCTGCTACGGCCTTTCTTTACTCCGGCCCGGCGATCAATGTTCTGGCGATTATTCTGACCGCCCGAATCTTGGGTATGAAAATGGGTATCGCTCGTGCTGTTGGAGCGGTCTCCTTCAGTATCATTATCGGTTTAATTATGCATTTCATTTATCGCAAAGAAGAAAACGAGAAAGCAAATGGTCAAATGAATACGCCAGAACCTGAAGTGAAACGCCTATTGTGGCAGAATGCCCTGTTTTTTGCGGTGATGATAGGCATATTGGTCTTTGCCAACTGGGGTAATACCAACGGTTATTATTTTAAAACAACCAATGGTCAAACATTCCGTGCATCAATTCTCAAAGCGCCGGAACATGGACAAACCGAAAATCTCACATATACTCTGAAAGTTACGGAAGGGCAGGAACAGGGCAAAGAAGTTAAACTTCCGGCTGAGCAGATTATTGAGAAACAAATGGTTCAGGGAACATGGACAAGCATTTGGCAGTACAAGTGGGCAATCACCTGTGTCTTTGCGGCAGGGTTGGCAGCAATTATGGTGTTCTGGTTTGGGGTTCCCTGGTGGAAGGTTATTGTCGTTGCGATTCCTGTGGCTGGCTTGGCTCTTGCATTGCCAATGGATGGAATGGGAGTGATGATACCATTTGCAGCGGGGGCGATTGGCTTGTCATGGATAACGAGTACTACGCGGGGCGAGGCAGAAGAATGGTTTGGTTCAACGTGGGGTTTTACGAAACAGGTTTTGCCTTTATTATTTTTCGGAGTTTTGCTTTCCGGGGCGTTTCTGGGCCGGCCGGGGCACGAGGGTCTGATACCGAATCAGTGGGTGGAATGGGCGGTGGGCGGCAATTCCATCCGGGCCAATTTCCTGTCGTCGGTTGCCGGGGCGTTTATGTATTTCGCGACGCTGACGGAGATTCCGATTTTGCAGGGCCTGATGGCTTCCGGTATGGGCAAAGGACCTGCGCTGGCATTATTACTGGCAGGACCTGCATTGAGTTTGCCAAGTATGTTGGTGCTTCGTTCTATTATGGGAATGCAAAAGACTGTTATATATTGTTCGCTGGTGATTATTATGGCAACAATCAGCGGAATGATCTTTGGGATAATATAGGATAAACATGAAAAATCTAACCACTATCTGCTTTTTGTCAATCTTAATTATAATCTCAGGTTGCATATTTATTAACCATTCAGAGATGACTAGTACTTCTGGTAACACAAGTTGGTATTATCCTGATTGGATAATGAACTCTCCATACGCCCCTTCTTTTAAAGTATTGGATACTGAAAGCAGTCTTGGCCCTTACGCTGAAAAGACAAAAATCATCACTCTCGAAGATCTTGTAAAAATGCATGGCCATCTATGTGATGGCTTGGTGACAGCGGCCTGTGGTTTATCGTTTGGATTGGAAGAATTATATCCGGATGGAATTATCGATCGTACAGATACCTGTTGTATTACAAATAATTCGCCCTGTTTTGGCGATGTTGCAGCATATCTGACCGGAGGCAGGATAAGGTTTGGCACTCAGAAGATAGATCCGAATATGGGCAATGAGTTTATCGTTTATCGTATCTCTACACAGCAGGCAATAAAGGTGTCTTTGAAGGATGGTGTCTTTCCAGAAGCACTGGCCTGGCTGGAAAAGAAAGTGAAATCCGGGAATTTCACCATTGAACAAATGCGAGAATGCCAAAGGCTTGGTTGGGAATTTGCTAAAAATATTATCAACAGACCATTGGAAAAATCGTTTGTAGTTAAGAAGATTAGAGGGTTTTCGTGGGAACCAGATAGCTATATTCACGAAGGTTCAAGAGGCGATGTTATTAACAAAAATGTTATGCAAAAAACTTTTCACAAATAGTGTTATTTATGGGAGACATAAAGATGAAAAAGATTCAGATACTTGGGACGGGTTGCCCTAAATGCAAGAAGCTGGCCGAAAACACCGTGGCGGCCGCCAAAGCTTTGGGTTTGGAGTACGAACTGGAAAAAATCACCGACATCAATGAAATCATGAAATTCGGCGTGATGATGACCCCGGCATTGGCGGTGGACGGTGAGGTGAGAATTGTGGGTAAAGTACCCTCAACGGATGAAATCAAGAAAGTGCTTACTTAAGAATGTTTTGTACAGGGAAAAGTCATGTGTTTTTGGCAAGGAGAATTTGGCGAGGTTACCAAGCAAGGCGGATCGTGCTGTTGGTCCGTGTACTGCTGGTATTAATTTTTGAAGTTTTTATCCAAAAGGAAAATGTGTCAATAAATAGCGAAACTAATTAGGAGAAATAAACTATGAGACTTATAGCAGAGTTTTTTCCGGAGTTTGTCGAACAATTGGATCAAATGGATCGAATGTACGCCAAAAAGCGTCTAATTGATGAAAAAACATATCAGTTCATTTGTTTCGCTCTTTCCATCAAGGCTCGATCAAAACCATGTGTGCTGAAGCACTTCAAAGGTGCCCTTGAAGCCGGTGCTACGGTTAAGGAACTCGCTTACATTCTGGCCCTGGTTATGCGCGAGGCCGCAGGTGCCGACGATTGCTGGACACATGATATCCTTGGTGATTGGAAGGACATTATTGAGGGAAACATAAAATGCGATTGTAAACAAAAATCATGAAATTCGGCGTGATGATGGCGCCGGCATTGGCGGTGGACGGTGAGGTGAGAATTGTGGGTAAAGTACCCTCGCCGGATGAAATCAAGAAACTGCTGGTATAGCAGTATAGGAATAGTGAATGTTTTTATGACAAGGAGTAAGTTATGGGTGCGGATAAGAGTTGTGAATGTAGTGCGGCTCCGAAGTTGATTTTTGCCTGTTCCGGTGCGGCGGACGTGGGGGAAATCGCCGACCGGGCGGCGCGGAAGTTGACGCGCGAAGGCAAAGGTAAGATGTTTTGCCTGGCTGGCGTTGGCGGACGTGTGCCTGGTATTATGAAATCCACCGAAGCGGCAGCGGCCATTCTGGCCATTGACGGCTGCCCCCTGAATTGCGTCAAAAACTGTCTGGAACAAGCGGGTTTTGCCACGTTTCAGCATCTGCAGATGGCCGATCTGGGCATGGAAAAAGGGAAAACGGCTGTCTCCCAGGAGAATATCGCTTGTGTAGCAGCGAAATGTGTTGAATTGATGCCTGGAGATGTCTGTGCCTAGATCCCTTCGAGATCATGAACCGCCAATGCCTGTTCTAATCGGGATCATGGCTATGCTGTTGGTTATAGGTGTGGCACAACCGGGGTGCCAGATGGCCAACTCACGCGAGAGCATATCGGCGGCAGAACAGTCGAGCCAGGACACCAGGACCAGTCCTGCGATGAAGCCAGACCACTCAAGTACCCCCATCATCAAGGATGCATCCCATACGGTGATCGCCTATTATTTCCATCGGACAGTCCGTTGTTCTGGTTGTCTGCAGATCGAGTTCATGGCGGATCAGGCCATTCGCGAAACGTTCAACCGGGAACTGAAAGAGGGCAATCTTGTTTGGTTCGTACTCAATATGGAAGAGCCAGATAACCAGGAATTTATTGATGAATATGATTTAGATGCCAGCACCTTAGTCCTTACTTACTCTGCATCTAATGGAAAAGGTCGCTGGAAAAAACTCGAAAAAGTATGGGAACTGATGCACGAACCGGAAGCGTTTGGGCGTTACGTCGAAAAAGAAGTAGCTGATTACTTAGCGGCTAAATGAGCAGAATAAGCGGTAGATGAACTGAGGATATATGCACACAATAAGACTATTTTTAGGACAATGCCCTTGCAGTGGCTCGGGGCCGGGGATTCATCCGCTGGTTTTCCTGGCCTTGGTAGTTGGCTTGTGGCAATTAGGTCGTTGGATTAAACGGACGGCCGGAAAGGATGGTATATCGCTGATGAATAAAATTGGAAAGATAGGCATTGTTGTTCTATTGGTAGTAGTCGTGGCAATTGTGATTATCGCCAGGCAGAACAAGACCGCGTCGGAGAGTCAGACAATTTCGAACAACACGGGGACAGGTACTGACACGACAATTCCTTCAGATTCGAATAGCGTGAAACCAGACTCGTCTCAACAGACGAACAAGCCCCTGCCGCGTCTGGTGGACCTGGGGGCCGGCAAATGTATTCCTTGTAAAATGATGGCCCCGATCCTCGAAGAACTCAAAGAACAATACGTTGGCCGTATGAAGGTGGATTTCATCGACGTATGGAAAAATCCTGACGAGGCGAAGAAATACAATGTCAAGATCATTCCTACGCAAATTTTCTATGATCCTGCAGGCAAAGAGCTGTTTCGGCATGAAGGGTTCTTTTCCAAGGAAGACATTTTAGGTAAGTGGAAGGAATTAGGTTACGATCTTACTGAAAGTGCCAACAGCTCAGTCCACCTTTCTCAGATCGAGCGTTGGGAACCGGCTCATGTGGACGATCGACCCCATGAGCAGGTATGTTATATGTGCGATGGGGATAACAATACCAAGACGCTCGTAGTAGTGAAAACTGACAAGGGTGATGTGCGTCTATGCAGCCCACATTGTTATTTCGTCATGTATTCCTGCCTGACGGAGGACAAAACGGGCTTTGAGAACAAGGTTTCAGTGACGGACTGGACCACGGCAAATCTGGTTTCGGCCGTTGAGGCCGTATTCCTCTACGGTCAGGACGAGACCACTGGCAAGCCCTGGACGAAAACCTTTGTTGATCAAGCCGGTGCGGTTAAGGAGCAGGCTGCCAGTGGAGGCAATATTCTCACTCTGGAAGCGCTTCAGCAAAAGGAATTGTCTCATCGTTGCGGCTTCTGTGACCGTGCCTGTTATCCGCAGGATGCTGCAGAGGTCATCGTCGATGGCAGCCTGCACACCTGGGGCTGCTGTTCGCACTGCGCCATGGGTGTGGCGGCTCGGACAGGCAAAGATATCGAGGTACATGAACGTGACCGTCTGACCGGTGAACCAGTCACGGTCAAGACCCTCAACGGCAGTGTAGCCTCGCTTGAACCGGCTACGGCAGTGGCCTGGTTCGGGATGCGTAAAAAGCCGGACAACTCGTGGGGATCGGCCGGCTGTTTCCATCAGGGATTCTTTACCGGTGTGAAGAACTTGAAGGAGTGGCTGAAAAAGAATCCACACGAAACGGGCAAACTCATCAGTATTCATCAGGCGTTGGCGGACAAGATGAAGCTCAGCCCAGAGCAAATCAGCAAAGCTTGTAAAATCGGTGAATGCTCACCGAAGTAGTGACCTATATAAAAAACCTTATGTGTTAGGAGAAACACCATGCAACATGTCATGAAGCTCGCAATTGTCTTACTGTGCTGCTATCTTGCCTTACCAATATGGGCAGGGGAGGCAGTTAAACAAGAAATCCCAAAAGAACAGAGTAATGTAATTTGTGGCGTTTATCCCGATCTGGCGTCAGGGGCGTTGACGTATGCGCAATTGTCAGAGTTACCGAAGGGAGTCCTGCTTCAGTCTGACGATCTGAAATTCAACTTGGAAAACCTTCAGGAGGCAATCTCGCGGTCCCCCAAGCCTCTTCAAAAAGAACTGACTAAGAATGCCTTCTTTGTCATGGAACAGGAGATCACCTCTAAGCTGATCTTAAGAGAGGCCAAGGCCGCACTTGCATCAAAAGACGTCGAGTTAGGCCAGAAGACGGAGCAGCAAATCATCCAGACTTATGTTGACCAATTGACGAAAAAGGTCACGGTTACGGACGCTGATATTGAGCAATTCTACCGGGAAAATGAAAGTATCTTTTGCGGTACGCCTTTGGAGAAAGTCAAAGATCAGATCGGCCCCTTTGTCTTACAGGAAAGGAAGCAGCAATTCATTACCGAACACCTCCGAACGCTGGGGAAAAAGGTACAAATCAATGTATCTGTGGATTGGGTCAAGGACCAGGCGCGTCTGGCGAAGGATAATCCGCTGGACAAAGCTCGAGGCAACGGGAAGGTTACATTAGCGGTGTTCAGTGCGGCCAGTTGCTGTGGCCCGGACAAAATGAAGCCGGTCCTTGCCGCCTTGGGGAACAAGTATGACGCCAAGGCGATGAATACGATTTATCTGGAAGCCAAGCAGGAGCAAATTCTGGCCGCCCGATATCAGGTGCGGTCCATACCAACGCAGGTGTTTTTCGATAAAACCGGTCAGGAAGTATATCGCCACGTTGGATTCTTTTCGGTGGAGGATATCGAAAAGCAACTTTTGCGGATCGGAATACAATAGACTATGGAAGAACTGTTCAACACACTGACAAAAGCGGTGGAAAGCACACCCATGATCGCTATAGGGGCGGCATTCGTCTGGGGAATCCTTAGTATTTTGTTAAGCCCCTGCCATTTGGCTAGCATCCCCTTGATTGTTGGTTTCATTGACCAGCAGGGCCGAATGTCCGCACGACGGGCGCTTATCATCAGCACCCTCTTTGCTGTGGGCATCCTCATTACTATTGCTGTTATTGGTGCGATCACCGCCGCGGCGGGACGCATGATGGGTGATGTGGGCAAATACGGCAATTATTTTGTAGCGTTGATATTTTTCGTGGTAGGCCTGCACCTGCTGGACGTGATCCCCATGCCCTTCTCCGGGCCAGGCCAGGTGGGAATGAAACGCAAAGGCATGCTCGCCGCTTTCATCCTGGGTTTGGTATTTGGCATCGCTCTGGGACCATGCACCTTTGCCTATATGGCCCCGATGCTGGCAGTGACGTTCAAGGTGGCTTCTACACAATTATCTTACGGAGTCCTTCTCTTACTTATTTACGGCACAGGACACTGCTCCGTCATCGTTTTTGCCGGCACATGTACTGAAATCGTACAGCGGTACATGAACTGGAATGAAAAGTCCAAAGGTGCGGTTATACTGAAAAAGATATGTGGCGTACTAGTGCTTTTGGGAGGGATTTATCTTATATATACCGCTCCCTGAAGTGGTTGGTTATGCCGTTTATGAATTCTGTGTTCGAGGAATTATAGACAAAAACGTATTATGTCTTAACACGAAAGGAGATGACTCATGGATCAGCAATTTACACGAAGAAAATTCATGGGAGCAGCCGGAGCAGCTATTGCCGCTGGTACCGCCGTGGGAAGTTTGCCCTCAACAGCTTCTGCTCAAACGTCGGAAAAGCTCTTACAGATTTTTGGAATCAACTGCAGCCCTCGTGCCGGCAAGACCACAGCCGCGGCCTTGAAGATGGCATTGGACGGGGCCGCGGAAATCAGCCCACAGATTGAAACCCGGTTGATTGAGTTGGCGGGTATGAATATCGGCGTGTTCAACCCGGACAATCCCGCTGCCAGTCAAGGCGATTTCAAAAATCTGGTTCCGGTGCTTTCAAGCACCAAAGTTGTCGGCATCATCCTTGGTACGCCGGTTTATTTCAGTAACATGTCCTCCTTGTGCAAGGCGTTTCTCGACCATTGCATGGCGTTCCGGAAAAACCAATTTGCCCTGTCCGGCAAGGTTGCCGGAGTGATAGCTGTGGGAGGAGCCCGGAACGGAGGGCAGGAATTGACGATCCAATCTGTCCAAGCCGCCCTGCTCTGCCAGGAGATGATCGTAGTAGGTGATGGCAAACCCACGGCCCATACCGGGGCTACCCTTTGGAATCGGGCCGATGACGACATTTCGACCGATGAATTTGGATTGAGCACCGCCCGAAACTTGGGCCGCCGCATCGCCGAAGTGGCTCTGCAGATTCATGGAGCCAAAAGTCCGAAGACATAGCGTTCAAAATGGCAAACAAGCTAAATCAGAAACGGAGGTCTTGAATTGCTACCGCCGAGTTCGTTATGAAATCAAGGCGTTTATCGAAACCTTGCCCGATACGTTTGGCATTAATTCTAATCAGTAAAAAAACCTGGTGGAGTAATTATAATGAACCGTGAGAAGAAACCAGAGAGAATCAAAAACGATGTCAGAAAAGGCTATGCACGTATTGCTAAAGGAATAGAGACTTCCTGTTGTGGGCCGAAACAGGCCTGCTGCAGTGGCCAGACTTTGGCCCAGGAAATCAGCAAAAAAATCGGCTATACCAAAGACGAACTGTCTTCACTTCCTGAAGGAGCGAATCTGGGATTGGGCTGCGGTAATCCGGTAGCCCTCGCCTCATTGAAACCGGGTGAAGTCGTACTCGATCTGGGCAGCGGGGCCGGTATTGACTGTTTTCTCGCCGCTCGGCAAGTCGGTCCGACAGGTAAGGTCATCGGCCTGGACATGACGGCCGAAATGGTCGCCAAAGCCCAGGACAATGCCCGAAAAGGCGGTTTTCAAAACATTGAATTCAGGCTGGGGGAGATTGAGAACATGCCGATCGAAAATGACTCGGTGGATGTGATCATATCAAATTGCGTGATTAATCTTGTGCCGGACAAGACAAAGGCCTTTGCCGAAACGTACCGCGTGCTCAAACCGGGTGGACGCATGATGATATCGGATATCGTGTTAACCAAGGAACTTCCTGTTGCCATCAAAGAATCTGTGGAAGCTTATGTTGGCTGCCTAAGCGGCGCAGTAATGAAAAAGGAATATTTGCGGCTGATAAAACAAGCTGGATTTCGGGATGTTGACATACAAGATGAGCAGTCTTTCCCCTTGGACGTGATGGGTAATGACCCGACGGCAAATGCGATTCTGGATACCCCTAAAGTTTCCGCAGACGATCTGAAATCGGCTGAGAACTCCGTAGTCAGCATCAAGGTTGCCGCTTTCAAATAGGGTTTTATCTCCACGTAATCGGATCAAGTTTGTAATAGCTTTTCAGTTCCTCATATAGATCAGGATGTTTCTTTTTTATCTGTTTTGCTTTTTCCAGGAACGCCTCCGTCGCTACCGCGAAAAACTCGGCTGGGTGTGTCGCTCCATAGCGGCGCATTACGCTACGTCGGTGTTTTTTCGCTTTCCCACGCAGTGCCTCATACTCCCCGCTCAACACTTTTGCCCAACTGGCGTAGCAGCTTTGGCTCTCTAAAATAGGTGCTCCGTCGGCGGACCCGTCCTCCTGGTCCAGCCGATGCGAAAATTCATGAAAGACTACGTTCTGTCCGTCCTTGATATTGTTCGCCCCGCCAGTCACGCTGTTCCAGGCCAGCACCACCGGTCCGTTCTGCCACGATTCCCCCTGCCGCGACTGCCCTGTCACGGTCCCATCTCCGCCAGCCTGCCGAGCCACATACGCCGCTGGATAAACCAGTATCAAGGTGAGCTTGGGAAAATACTTCGTCTTGCGATTCAGAAGCAGCATACACGCCTGCCCTGCGATAGTCATCCGTATCTCATCGGTGATCTCCTGCCCCCCACACCCTTCGAACTGCTTCTCGGCTAGAAAAACGTTGATTAACCCTTCAAGCTGTTCCTTTAATTCAGCTGGCAGCCGATTATACAAAGGAACATTTTTCTCCAGAATCCCCCGCCACTCGGGTTTAAACGGCTCGGCTAACAGCCGTTTCCGCTGCGTGTTGCACTTATGAGTTGAATCCGCTATATAATAAATCCAGCGATTTTCGGTTGACATATTTACGCATCGTTGTTAATTTACTGTGTCGTTAAGAGTTTATGACTTTTGGAGAACCTTAAAAATGAGTGATTCTGAAGGCGGCAGCAGCAGTTACAGACCGCAGGAACATTTAACTGAAAATAATGAAGACCCTGGACCGTCGCGGCTGAATTTGTCAGCCCATGAGGCAATACCCTGTTTTTATAGATAACCTACCGGTTTGCCTCCGGCTGCAACCCGGCAGCGATCAATGAGGCAAACCATGACCAATCCTATTCTAATATCTGAATTGCGGATACTGCTAATATCTTCCTTTTCCATCAAACAACGAAAGGGGAGGATATAAATATGCAATTTTTGTCAAGCTTAGTTACTACATCGCGACTTAGCTGATATTTGACATTTTAAACCGCATTATCAGTATCAAAAACGCAGTTAATTGCATAAAATCACGCTGTAGTATTAGTGAAAGGCTTTTTAGTCAGACCCAATGAATTCAAGACCGAGCAAGCAGACAAAGATAAAAGATAACCTCTGTCGGTTATTTGAGATATGCAAGGTTTCTGTTCAGGATGCCCTAAATATTCTAAATTCCGGTCTCAAGGGTTTAGACGCGGAGGAGGCTGAAAAACGACTTGATGAGTATGGCCCAAATGAATTGAATCAAGGCAAAAAGCTGGGATTCTGGTCTGATCTTTACAGCCGCTGTAAAAGCCCTCTGGTTATCCAGCTTTTGATCATTGCCGCAGTATCGGCGGTTATCGGCGAAGTGAAGTCAACAGTTATTGTCGGTTTAATGATTTTTCTTAGTGTCGGCTTGTCTTATATCCTTGACCGTCGGTCTAATCAGGCGGTCGAAGCACTTGGCAAACGCGTTCGGTCAAGAACTTTTGTCCTGCGAAATAACCAGGAAATAGAAGTTCGAATCTCGGATGTTGTCCCCGGCGATATTGTTATTTTGCAGGCAGGTTCCATTATTCCGGCAGATCTGAGATTGATTGCAGCAAAGGATTTTTTTGTTAGCGAGTCGGTTTTGACCGGCGAATCAATCCCGGTAGAAAAAACAGTCACGATTCCTGATTCTTTTGAACCGAACGGGTTTGATATACCCAACGCTTGTTTCTTTGGAACTTCTGTTACCAGCGGTACGGCTCATGGCTTGGTGGTGAATACGGCTGGGCGCACCCAGTTCGGGACCATCTCGAAAAGCCTCAGTAAGCGACAGAATGAAAGCGGTTTTGACCGCGGCGTAAAATCCTTCACATGGCTAATGATCCGTTTTATGGTCATCATGGTGTTGGCGGTATTCTTTATTGTGGGCATTACCAAAGGGAACTGGATGGAATCGCTTCTATTCGGTCTTTCTATTGCAGTTGGCCTGACTCCTGAGATGCTGCCGATGATTGTTACAGTTAATCTGGCCAAAGGGGCGATAACCATGGCCAGGAAAAAAGTGATCGTGAAAAGACTGCCTTCCATTCAAAACTTAGGTGCCATAGATGTTCTTTGTACGGATAAGACTGGAACTTTAACTCAGGATCGCGTGGTACTTGAACACCATGTTGATATTACCGGCAACACAAGCGACGATGTGATGAACTATGCATATCTCAATAGTTACTATCAGACGGGCTTTCGCAATTTGATCGACCGGGCTGTGATTGAGCATGCTGAATTGAACGTAGAACAAAGCTGCAGACTTGTGGACGAATTACCTTTTGATTTTCAACGCCGCCGCATGTCGGTGATTGTGAATTACGAGGAAGACCATGTGCTGATTTGCAAAGGCGCCGTGGAAGAGATATATTCCTGTTGCGCTCATTATCAAATCGGAGACGAGATATATCCCTTGATTGAAATGATTCGAGCCGATTTGTTCGAGGAAGTAGAGAGACTGAACAGTGAAGGATTTCGTGTCCTGGGCATAGCATACCGTGAATTTCCGCAAGACAAAACTATTTTTACAACAGCCGATGAAAACCAGCTTATTCTTCTTGGTTATATCGCTTTTTTCGATCCTCCAAAGGTCTCTACGGCTGAATCGTTAAAACTTTTAAAACGTGCCGGTGTCAACGTAAAAGTCCTGACCGGAGATAATGGTTTGGTAACCCAAAAAGTCTGCCGGGATGTGGGTATTGATGCTGAACGAATCGTTACCGGTATGGAACTATCTCAGATGACGCCAGAAGAGTTTGTCAAGGCGGTATGTCAGGCAGATATCTTCGTCAAACTAACTCCCCAGCAAAAAGAGCAAATTGTCCGGAATCTGCAAGCCGATAACCATGTGGTAGGATTCATGGGGGATGGGATCAACGATGCGTCTGCGCTCAAAGCGGCAGATGTGGGTATTTCCGTCGATTCAGCGGTCGATGTTGCCAAGGAAGCGGCTGACATAGTGCTGTTGGAGAAAAGTCTTTGGGTTCTTGAAGAAGGCATTATCGAAGGGCGAAAAGTCTTCGCCAATATCACGAAATATATTCGCATGGGAGCCAGTTCCAACTTTGGCAACATGCTTAGTGTCGTTGGCGCAAGTTATCTGCTGCCTTTCCTGCCGATGCAGCCTATCCAGATATTAACAAATAACCTGCTCTATGATTTCTCCCAAATAGGAATCCCAACCGACCGTGTGGACAAAGAATTGATAACCAAACCTCTCAAGTGGAACATCAGTAATATCAAACGCTTCATGGTATTCATCGGGCCGATCAGTTCTATCTTTGACTATGCTACTTTCGCGTTGATGTGGTTCTTTTTTAATTGCAGTGCCTTTGCCGATCCTGCCATCGGCATAGAGCAGAAAGAGTTTCTGGCAAAGCTCTTCCAAACAGGTTGGTTTGTGGAATCCCTCTTAACCCAGATATTAATTGTTCACATCATCAGGACTAGACGAATACCTTTCTTTGGCAGCAGGGCATCATTGCCCATGACACTAACTACGCTGTTGGTTATGGCAGCGGGCGCATGGCTGCCGTATTCTCCCTTTGCCTCAATGCTGGGGATGGTTCCTTTGCCGCCGCTGTATTGGTTGTGGATTATGATTTTTCTATTGTCCTATTCAACGCTGACGCACTTTGTAAAATGTTGGTTTTTTAAACGTTATGGAGGTGAATAAATATGGATACTCTCCTGGATGCACTTCAGGAAGGCAGATTGATTGAACTGCCGGATAACAATAAGGAACAGGCTTTGCAGTTTTTGGCTCACATTCTTGAAGCCATACCATCAGTTCCCACCGGTACGGATATAGTCGGTCTGGTACTGGAAAGAGAACGTTCGGCTTGCACTGCGCTGGATAAAGGCTGGGCTTGCCCTCATGCCAGGTTATCTTTAGAAGAAGATTTGATGTGCGTTATAGGATGGAGTCCTAAAGGTATCGATTATGGTGCTGCAGATGGACAGCCTGTATATATAATTGTCATGTATCTTGTTCCGGCAAACCAGCGAAATCATTATCTGCGCGAGGTATCGCAGGTCGCAAAAGCCCTTAGTGTCTATCCTGAAATTGACAAGCTGCGTTCCATCAGAGAGCTGAATGATGTTCGTAATCATCTGCTTGATTTGATTACCTCCACAAAAGGAGCAGTAGGTCCTGACGCTCGGGCACGAATGATTCAATTGCAAACTAAAGTTAGCAGAGAAGATATGCAGATTCGTGACCTGTCAGACCTGGTTGTGGAACCTTTACTCTTGGTTGTCGGCCCGAATATCAAGCATATTATCCTTACCCAGAACGATAGTTTAAGAGAAGTCCTTGAGACGGCCTGCGGCCTGACCGAAGCAATAGAGTCAGACGGCTTGTTTCAGGGCAATACAGCTTGGCGCGTGGTCAAACGGGGGATGACCGTTTATCAGGGCGGCCGTGTAGTTTACGATTGTTTAGCGTTAAGAAGCTCGACCAGGTCGGCTAGTACGATTTCTCTCCGTTGATCCACTACCACGCAACGGTCTCCGCGCTGACGGACCACAAAATGGCATGCTAACGAAAACCACATTTCCTACAGGTTTAGGCTATCGAAACCCCGATCCGAGATACAGATCCCTTTGCCTTCTAACGCTTCATTAACGGCCTGCACCTGCTGGACGTGATTCCCATGCCCTTCTCCGGGCCAGGCCAGGTGGGAATGAAACGCAAGGGCATGTTGGCCGCTTTCATCCTGGGTTTGGTATTTGGCATCGCTCTGGGACCATGCACCTTTGCCTATATGGCCCCGATGCTGGCAGTGACGTTTAAGGTGGCTTCTACCTTATATACACGGCTCCATGATACTACAGCGAAACTTAGCCGTTTCTGAACTTTAAAACCGCGTTTTTGATGCTGACAATGAGGTCGCTGAGACGACAAAAGGCCTAAATGGCGATGTAGCACTAAAGGGTGCGTGAAGATACTGCTACTGGGCCGCGGCCCCGGCGGGAACATGGTAAGAAAGCTCTTTGAAATCACCATTCCTTTGTATGGTAAGCTCTACCGGACCGGTCACTTCGTGTTCAACCACTTGTATGAGATCGCCTATATAAAGCATGACGCCTGGATAGATTACTTTACGGGCAATAATAGTGCCGGTGCAGGTTTTGGCGATCTCTCGTGCCATACCTTTTAGCGTTTCTTCTACGGTTTCAATACGCTGTTTACACTGGCGAATTTCATCGGCCATTTTCTTAAGCTGTTCGTTAGGTTTGCCCTGACAAACAGCTAAGATAGATTTGGCCTGTGGCATTAAGAGGGCGATTCTTTCACTGCATTGTTTTTTTTCTTCCTTAAGCAGGCTCATCTGGTGGTCGAGGAAAGGATCGATCGCGGTGCGGATAATGGTACGCACACCGGCGGGACTGCCGATAATAGGAGCTTCAACGGTTCCGGCTGCGGTTACCCGGCCGCCATGGATAGCCCCTTTTTGAAGGACAACCTTACCTTGACAGTTCAGGTTGGTATTGACTATCTCCGAATCCACCAGGATGTCACCTTTTACCCAGACGGTAACATTGGAAAGGTATTTGGTGGAGAGGTTTTTCTCGACTTTGATGACACCTTTTTCCTTGCCGGAGATGCCTCGCTTAACCGCCAGGCAGCCGCCGCACTCCACCTCAGCCGCCTCAACAGTCCCTTCCACCGAAACGTTGCCGCCGGCATGTATCCTAAAAAGATCCTTGACGTCGCCTTTTATGTTAACATCACCGTTATAGTTGATGTTACCTGTGGCGAAGTCAACGTCCGATTTGACACGGAGAGTCGGATCGACAGAAAGAACCGTACCTTCCATTTTCGGCTCGCCATCGCACTGGGCGACAAAACTTACGCCATCGGGCAACAGTCCGACATTTAGCCCCGGCTCGATCTTAAAGTCGGCGCCGGGCTGAGGCGTAATTGGGGAACCGAAAACATCCTTTCCAGCTTCGCCATTGGTGAGCGGATGCAGAACGCCAAGAAGATCGCCCTTGTAGGCAATGATTAAATTGGAATGTTCGTAGAAACTGGATCGATCTTCATTTTGTCGCTCCTCTTCGGCAACTTTGCTTTTTTCAGGGTCAAACTTCTCGGACCATTCGAAATAACCGTCCAGACCCGCAACGGGGGCGATACCTCGCACTAACACGGGCATCTCAGAAGAGCGGCCGGAAGTTTTAAGGTTTTCCAGAGCATTGTTAATTCTCTTCTGGACCTTGGCATCTACAGGGATTTTCTTTTCTCCCAGAGCGGCAACAATTGCGTCACAATTGATTTTGTCATTACTATTAAGCTGCCTGATGTCAAGTGCCACCTCGGTTTTGTTATGATTGATGTCAATATGCCAGGCCATAAATTGCGCCTTTCAACGAAACAGGCAACTTCATAAACGGCAAAACCAATTTTGCCGGCTCCTGCCGTGAATTCACCAAAAACAAACAATCCTCCCTGCATCTTCTTTATCGGTATTGCCGGCAACGATATTTATACTCTTTGCAGATGAAATTGCCCGATTTTATACGGGAGGGGCACGGTACAGCCGCTCAAACTGACGATCTGCTGGTCCGAATCGAGGTCATTTGGTTGATAAAACAAACGCTGTCGTAACATATTGTCAAAAAACATGTTATTGCCTCAACCAACGATATTCCCCTCCCTCTGTGTTGCTATAAAACAACAAACCCCTACAAACAGAACTATGCGTACAATTTAACATTTCTCAAACGAGCCATAACACCTTTTTCTACAAGCCGTTACGTCTGGCAAGATTCTTAACGCTTCTCAATCGGTCCGGGCACATACTTTGCATTTTTTGATAGGTCAGTAGGCAAAGGAAAAAAACCATGGCTAAAGTAAAAGAGATGTATGATCTGTTTTGGGCGTTTATGGGACGCAAAAATCGTATTCTGATACTGTCATTGGCCAGTTATGCGGCAATGTGCTGAGAAGGTCCGAATAGTTTTTGGAACCCCCCTGCTGCTGACAAATATTAGAGATTTCAGGGAATCCGGCCTGCCGGGTTCAATGCCCGTGGCAAACAGGAAGAACTCTTACCCAGCGGAGGAAAATGTATAAGAGTCTTTCGTTCACATTTTGTCACGGGCTTTTTTTATCATCAGAAACATCCGCTCCGCTGCGGCCCGACAAAAACTCCAACAGGGGAAAAATGCTTGGCTTGTGAGCTTAGAAATCCACCGGTGGTTTGCGAATAATGATGGTGTTGTTTTGGCCGCCGAAGCCGAAGGAATTCGACATGATAACATTCATTTCTGCCTTGCGAGCATGGTTGGGGACATAGTCGAGATCGCAATCGCAATCGGGATTACTCAGGTTGGTGGTAGGTGGTACGATCTGATCGCGCAGCGCCAGGACGCAGGTTATTAATTCTACCGCTCCAGCGGCGGCAATAAGATGGCCCAGCATACTCTTAACACTGCTGATAGGTATTTTGTATGCTCGTGAGCCGAAGACATTTTTGATGATTTTACTTTCGATGGAGTCGTTCTCGATTGTGCCGGTACCGTGGGCACTGATGTAGTCGATATCATCGATACTCAACCCGGCATCTTTCATGGCCATCCGCACCGCCGCGGTGCCGCCGCGCCCGTCCTCGTGTTGATCGGTAACACGAAAGGCATCGGCGGTGCTTCCGTATCCGATAACCTCCGCCAAAATATTAGCGCCGCGATTTCGAGCACACTCAAGCTCCTCAATGATAATCGCGCCGGCGCCTTCAGACAGTACGAATCCGTCGCGGTCCTTATCAAAGGGGCGGGAAGCGGTGGTGGGACTGTCGTTGCGGACGGAAAGGGCCGTAAGCCGATTAAAACCAGTAACTCCCAACGGGTGAATCATCGAATGCGATCCGCCGGTAATAACAATCTCAACATCACCGTGCCGGATAAGTTCCGTGGCTTCACCGATAGCCTGCGTGCTGGCGGCACAGGCGGTCAGACAACTCATGCAGGGGCCACGCAATTTGAACAGCCGTGACAAATAAGCGCCGGGCATGTTTGGTTCCTGTTCGAGTTCACATCTGGCAGTCATTTGTCTGAAAGCGGTTTTTGCCCAGCGACGCCAGTCCATTTCTTTCTTATCGGCCTGCCACGCATCGATATTCGCAAGCATAAAGTTGTCAAAATCGACCGGTCCTTCGCCGGCGCCGAGGTAAGCGCCTATCCGATCGGCAGGTGGAACCCCGCCGATGGAATCGGCAGCAATGGGGATGGGAAGTTTTGCTTGTCGCCAGGCCTGGAGGGCGGCAGTGATCATAAATCGGCAGTTTCTGCCCGCGGGAGCAAATTTGTCGCGAACGTTCTCGGGCAGATCGGCAAGATAGTCATAGTCGCCAACCTGGCCGGAAAACCGGGTTGGGAAAGCCCCGGCATCAAAAAGACTTGTCGGTCCTACGCCACTTTCACCGTTGAGCAGCCGCTGCCAAACCTGCTCAACGTCGTTTCCCAACGGCGTAACCATCCCCATCCCGGTTATAACAACACGTTTGGTCATGTCTGGTCCTTAATCGTTATGAGTATATACCTATTTCATTTTGCTGATGGCCAAGGCTGCGGTTTGTCCGCCGTAAGTGTAACAACTGACCATCGCATGGTCGATATCAGCATTGATGCTGTTCGTGTTGGTGATTTTTAGCTCGTTTTCAACTGGATTCGGACAATTCATATTCGCCGGTATTCTGCCTTCGCTCATCGCCAGAACGGCGGTTACCATATCGATGGCGCCGCAGGCGGCGCCGCAGTTGCCGATACGGCTCTTCGTAGCCAAAATATGCACATCTTTGAGGCAACTGCCAAAAACCGTTTTTGCGGCATTAACTTCAGCCCGGTCGTGGCTTGGCACCGCCACACCGTGAGGTACCAGAAGCTGAATTTGTCCTGGCGCCAGGCGGGCCTGCTGCATAGCCTTTTGCAGTGCGATTGTGATACCGGTGCCCTGTGGTTCCGGCTCGACAAAATCATCGCTGAAATTATAAGAAGCGCCGAAACCGGTCAGTTCCGCGTAAATAGTCGCCCCGCGGCGACGGGCACATTCCAACTCTTCCAAAACCACAATAGCTCCGCCTTCGCCGATAACGGTACCGTCGGCATCACGGTCGAAAGGCCGAGATGCTTCTTTGGGTTTGTCGTTGTAGCTTGTACTGACCCGTTTGATAAGGCACTGGCGCAGGAGTGTCATGGGATTGACTTTGCTTTCGGCGCCACCGGCGATCATAACATCCGCTTTACCTCTGACGATATAACGATAAGCTTCTCCAATCGCCATCAGCCCGGAAACTTCCGCACAGGTGATGGAATTGCTCGGCCCCTGCAGGTCGTGGATTATCGTAATGTGACAACTTAGCATATTGGGTAAATATTTCAGCAGCCACAACGGCGTAAGCTCGTTCATTCCTTCGGCGCCCCATTTGCGCAAACTAAATTTGCCGTCTTCGATAGCGTGGGCGGCAGCCGAGGACAATTCGGTTAAGTCGCAGCAAATAAGTCCAGCCCCGATATTAACACCGGTCCGCGCTGGATCGATATCTATCGGCCCATCAGGATTGGTACCTTTTGTATTAAGCCCGGCGTCACGCAGGGCAAAATCGGCAGCGGCTACGGCCAATTGGATATCGCGTGACATGAGTTTGGTTGCCTTGCGATATGCCCGGGGTACGATATCTTTCATCGTCAGCTCAGACACTTCACCGGCTACCTGGCTGGGAAACCCGCCCGGATCAAAGGCCCTGATACGATCAATGCCAATAGTACCGTCGAGCATAGATTGAAAGTGTTGTTCTCTGCCAATACCGACAGCGCTGAGAACGCCTGCTCCGGTGATGACAACGCGACGATCTGTCATTGATCTGGTTCTCCTGCGGGGTCGTTATGACTGGACTGTCTTAGAGGGAATGTAACAGCTCAACAGTTCCATAAATTGATCATTAAATACGAAATTTTCCTCGGGAAACTCCATTCCAGCCAGGTTCTGGTCAATGTGGCTGAATATCAGGGCGATCTCGGCGACAA